>Ga0172380_10001742_pt1 | contig 36869 bp, 52 predicted proteins | sample Leawe162metaG_FD_119747 | JGI IMG/M metagenome (GOLD analysis project Ga0172380, IMG submission 119747) | Leachate microbial communities from a municipal landfill in Southern Ontario, Canada - Leachate well 162 metaG | ecosystem: Engineered > Solid waste > Landfill > Unclassified | place...
ATCATTCTCTCCTGCTAATGCTATTTTTTCTATCCATGCATCCATGTTCTCTTTAATAAAAAGAACCTCATTGCTAATAGTAAACTTATCTCTTACTGTTTCATATAATAACAATAACTTTTCAATATCTGTTGGTGTTAATTCTTTAATTTTATCAACACTAGAAAATGCAGGCTCATATATGTTTCCATCATATACTTTTCCATCCTGTGTAGGATTTTTTAATGCAAAATATAATATGCTACAAGATATTTCTTGATTAAAAGTTAAATCATATAAAGAAGATCCTTCTGATAATCCAAGTTTTTTACATTCTGCTGCTGCATTTAATCTAATTTGCTGGTGTTTTTTATATGATAATACTTCAACTCTTATATCTATATATTCTCCGGTTCTCCATTCCCATTTAACAATATCATGTGGGCTAAGAGCACTTACTCTATCATATGCATCTTCGGGAACATTTATATCTGAATGTTTCTTTTCTTCTTTGATTTCTTTCTTTTCTATTTGTGCTAATCGGTCTAATATTGACATTGTTATTTTCCTGTTTTTATATATAATATATCAAGCAATATTTACAACACCAAAAGAAAAGCCCGGAACACCTTTGAAAACAATTGGATATTCCGGGCTTGATAAAAACAACCCATAAATTGGTTGCCGTTATTGTTGCTATAAGATATAATTTAAGTTAAGAATTAAGAAACAGATTCTTTTGTGCCTGGACCCTCACATTGCCAAGTTACCTCACCAGAAGCATTAGCAGACATGCCTGCTCCAATATTCATGAATGTTGCTTTTAATTTGATTACTTTATTCCCCAAAACCACCTGGACAGCATGTTCCTCACCAGCCTCTGAAGCCTTGAAAAAATCAAATTCTAAACCAGCAGCAGGCACTGCACTTGTTCCAGATACCGTAAGTACCTTTGCACCTTCCGTATATCCTGCCCTGCCCTTCTCAATCGTATCTACTGCATTTCTGCCCGGAGCATATTCAACAGAAATCTGACTAGCTTCTACTTGTGCAGATCCATCAATCAATACTTTAAATTTTCCATATACTGTTGCCATAAATTATATCCTTATAATAAATTGGAGATTAACCACTTGAAGACTCGTTGATTGTTATTCCGGTTTGGTGTAGAAGTGGAATTACATACAAATCTAATTCTACATTTAATCTACTAGATACAGAACTATCAATACTTGCATTAATAGATTCAATGGTATCAGCATATTTATCCAACCAACCAATCTGATTAAATGTTGCAAGCTCTCCTTCCAACCAATCTTTATATGTCTTTGGTGTAATGGTATTTGGTGGAACTGCTTGTTTTGGATTGATTGTTACTCCATCTGAAAGATATTGATCATCTTTAAGTGCTTTATTTCTAAAATCACTTGCACTTCTGGTAACCACAATATCAGCAACTTCATCAGCAACCGAAACCACATGAGTTTCTGATTTTCTGAAGTCATCAATTGTTCCAGCACTGTTTTTGCTAGCAGTTGTTACAGATTTAACAACATAACTTCCAAATTGACCAGATTGAACTAGTGTAACACCATTTTTTACACCAGATTTAAGTTCAGCAGAAGTATAAATATCACCAGATTCATATACTCTAGGAATTGCCCAATCTGATTCACTATATCCAGAGAAGTTCCATCTCTTATTCTCCAGTTCCCTCTTTGCTCGAATTCCAGCCCAATGACCAACTAGATATTCCTGAGTTACTTCACTGTTTGTTTGTGCAATAAGTTGAACTCTTTCATAATTAAGTGTTTGTGCTAAAGTTTCAGCAGTTGCAGCATCATCAACAAATCCAAGAATACCAACACTCCTAAGACCAGGATCAGGCTCTGCTTTGTTTGTTAAATGTGTTTTTAAAATTGCCGAAGTTGCATTGTTTGTTGGAACAATGTAATAGAATCTTTCGTTTTCAACAGTTGCTAATGCTGTAGTAATATTTGCAAGTTCAGTTGTTGAGCCGTCTGAACCATTTTGTAAAGTTGTATAACTATTAGTTTCTGCAATAGAAATGCCACAACCTGGAGTTACAGAGGCTCTAACTCTAATGCTATCATTCTGTGAAGAACCAGCAAGTTTTGCACTTACAGTTACATATCCATCTGTATTACTGGCATTTGCTGGAGCATGACTTATTGCATTTAATACTGCTTCTAAATCATCACCAATTGCACTATATGTATCACCAGAAACAAATCCGACAGAAACAGTAGTGTTAGCTAGTGTGAAAGAAATTTGACCAGTTTTTGTTGCAGTTCCTTGAATCCTAAATTCTGCTTCAGCTTTTACTTCAGCTCCACCCGATGTTTCTGCACAAGGAAGAATATATAGTGGAACTTTCTTATAAGCTGCTAAAACACCTCTAGCTGCTTGGTGAATAGGAGATCCTGCTCCTGTCCAAGTTTCTACCTCAGCCTCACTGTTAACCTGATATACAGTGTTTGCAGTTGCTAATCCAGTATCAAGCATTGGACCTACAATCAACATCCTACGTGTTCCAGCACCAGCAGTAGACTTGCCACCACCAAAATTTAATCTAATCCTTGTTGCAGGAACTAAGTCATCCGATGCAAATATTGCCATAATTTATATCCTTATTTGGTTATAATTTTATACAAGTTATAATTTTATTTATGTTATAACTTTATCTATTTCTGTTTCTAAATTTGGTTCAATATTTTCACTTGCCGAATCACAAGCTTCTGTAAAAAAATGTGTAGGTTTTGTTCCAGGATGATCAACGTATTTAGTAAATACTGGACCTTTTTCACCTTCGAAATATAGATATTTTTTCCTACGTGGCACTATATCATGCCTTTTTGAACCCTCTTCCATTATCACTGCTATCTTGCTGGGCATCGTGATCGTTATGCCCTCTTCTATTTTTTCACTTTGTGTAGAATTTTTTAATACTGTTCCACCAAATTTATTTGTGTTTTTTATATTGTCTTTTGATTCTTTTTCAAATGTATCTAATGTTGTTTCAACAGCTTTTTTTAATCCTTTAATAAAGTTATTGTGATATTCTATAATATCTTCAATATTAAATGTCATATAAATTTTCGTTAAGTGTTTTCGTTATTGACCAAGGATCTTCTGCATATCCATCAGTTGTATCTATATATATTGTTTCTAATGGTGCAGAGTCTTTAAAATCTGTATATTGCTCAACTTCTTCTGTTGTTTCTAATTGCAATGTTATTACTGGTAATCTTATATATGTTTCACCATCAATAAGTTTCCAAATTCCAATTTCTGAACTAATTATATCTATTGAACTAAAACCAAGTGCATCTAATTGAGAATATCCATCATTATAAGATGAATGAGAACAAGAATTATATATTGTTGTTTCTATTACTGCACTTACTGCATTTAATAGTCCAAATAATTTCTTTTCTTTTTCTTCGTCAACCTCTCCAAGACAATATTGGATTTTCCAATTGCTTGTTCTTTTTTTCTTTTCTAATGTTCTATAATTTATTGTATATTTATCTCTCCATATTGCAATAAATGGAAAAGATAAAAATTCTTCCATTGCTATATATGGTTCTGGATTAGTTGGAATAAAATCTGTAATTATATATCCGTCTGGATCAACAACCTGATATACTGTATTTAGTTCTGCATATATTGCAGAATATAAAAGGCTTCCAAGAATAGATAATGCCGGTTCGACTACATCTCTTAATACATATCCAGTAGGAGTAGATATTGGAAATGTTAGTGCTCCTACTTTAAATGGCATCTGTTCCGGCTCTCTTTAGATATAAATACCAAGACAATGCACTTTCTGCAACAAATCCTGCTTTTAGATATTTTACATTTACCATATCTGGACCATTAACACGGAAGTACAACTTCCCTTGTGAAGGTTCAAATGTGGAATAATCAATATAACCTGGTGTAATTGGACCAACAACTAAATCTGCATCTGCTGGTGCTCCACGTAAATAATCATCATGACTTAATGTTCTTACTTTTGGGCTACCACTATTTGCTTCTACTATTGGTGTTGTTGTTGTGGTTATTGGGTTGCTTCCATCCCATTTATTTGCTACTGGTTTAATCTCGTTTACAGCAGTTATTGTATATGGTCTTGCTCCAACTTCTGTATCAAGAAATCCTCTAATTTCATACATTGTTGGTAAAAGTTCTTGAAGAATTCCCATTTATAACCTTAAATAAAACCACAAGCAAAACCAGGGGGAATATTGATATCAATTCCATAATATGGTCTTGCACAACTAATTCCCATCTTTATTGCAAGAGAATTTATTAACCAATTTCCTGTTCTTTTTAAATCTGATATCTTACCAGATTCATAAAATTCAACGTCACCTTGACCGGCAGATTTAATTCCAGCAACCGATCTTCCAGACATTATTGCCGTATCTATAATTTCTAGATCACTTAATATGTCTTCTACTTCTTCTTGCAAAGAAACATCTTCTCCAAAGAAATCTATTGCATTCTCAATATTTCCACTATAACTAAGAAATCTATCTGGATATCCAAGATATGTTCTTATTTTACTTCTTTGTGAATCAGTGAAAGCCATTTTTATTCTTTGTTTTCTTCAATTAGTTTTTGAATTTCTTCTTCAGTTGCAAAATAACAGTTTTGCATATCTGTTATTTCTGCATATATCTTTCCATTGGCTTTTATAAAATCAATATTTAATATTTCTTCTGGTTCTTCTTCATAAGAAAAAATAGGTCCAATACGTTCTGCTTTAATTTTTCTTTTTGCTATTACATAATCAAGATTATCTTCAATTTCAAATTCTTGATTTGTACTTAGATTATATTGAATTCCACCAATTTTTATTGGAGCCGGTCCTTGACCTTTGAATATCCACCTAGACATTATTTAACCTTCCTCGGTCTTCCTCGTCCTCTTTTTTCAACCCCACCTTCACCCTGGATTAGTCTTAATCCTATATATGGTGCTTTTCCAACGGATGTAGTTTGCTCCAAAGGACAATCCGGGGTCAACTTGACCGGATCTAAACTAAAATCTAAAACTGGAATTTCAGGACATGTGGGAATTTCTGAAACTTGAAATTTAGGAATTTCAGGAATTATATTTTGAATATTTTCTTCAACAATCTTTTTTGCAGAAATTCTTCTTTTATCAACTAAATAATCAAATTTGTCTTCAATTTGAAAAGGCATATTAGGTGATAACAATATTCGGTCTTTATTTACATTTAACCAATATTTGTTATCACCTAAATATTCCCATTTTGACATAATACTCTATTATAATTTTATTTTGAAGATTTTCTTCTTTATTTAATAATTAAGAAGTTGAGAGAGATACGTTGGTACGTTTACCAAACATATTTGGTCTATCAATGCATAACTGAAGCTGGCAAGAAACGTTAGCAGCAGTGCTATGACCGGTCTTTGCAGCAAGCTTATACTGGAATCCAAGCCCTAGCATATCCATACTATTTGCCCCACCCATTGCTGGAATTGTTGCCTCTTGTGCACTTAGTCCAGCAGCAACTATTCTCTGTGAGCTTAGAGAATCAATCCAAATATGATCCGAGTTAAGGTAATAAATAACACCAGTATCTGCATCGGAATCTGTATATCCATCTGAATCTTCCACGAATGCACAACCATTTATTACTATTGCTGGAGGGCCACCACCAAGTAGTGGTTGAGCAACGAATTCACTTAGATTTTTAATATATTGAATATTTCCATCAAATAATGCCTGAACCTGAGCCAAAACCAAACCATTACATATAGCAACATTTGGTTTTATTCCACCAAGATTTGAAACCTCTGCCAAATCAGCATATACAAGTTTCTTTGTTAGTGTTGTTGCTGTTCCTTCGGCAACATAACTCTGCCAATATGTAGCACTGGATCTATCAATGGTTGCAACAGTATTGCTGTCGTCAATCCATGTATCTAAACCAATAATTTCAGCCGTAGTGCCAATACCAGTTCCTGTAAATAGGTCTCCATTAACTTTCTTAGCTAATGTTGCTGAAGCACTTACTAGTTGTCTTACAAATTGATCAGCATTACCAGGAACACCGTTTACTGCTGCTACGTCTTTAACTAGATCTGAAATTCCAAAGTCAACATCCAGCAAAGCAAGCATTGCAGGTGCTGGTGTCTGTATATCTGAAGCTGGTGTTCCAAATGAAGCACCTTCTGAATATGTTGCAGCTGTTAAACCACCATATTCAACAGCAAGTCTAGCATATTCTGATTTTGCTGGTCTAACTGGTAAGCTAGACAGAAATACAGCCGTTCTGTTTGTTTGACGAGTTACTTGATCACGATAATTTAATGCTCTAACTAAAAGTGATAGATCCATGGATGCCATAATTTATTTTTTCCTTTTATTATAGAATATCTTCAATTCCCAGGTTTGCTAACATTTTCTTAACATTAGTCTCTATGTCGGTTGCACCATTACCAATACCATTTAATGTGGGAATTACGTTCTTTTTTGAAGTTGTTTGAACCGGTGCAGGTAAATATTTCTTGTTTTCTGCTTTTTTTAACCATTCCTGAATACCATCTGATATGGAATAATTTTCTCCATCCATATCTATGTATCCAGCCCTATCCTTTACTTTTGTCATGGACTTTATACTATTAACTGCCTCTGAAACCCAATCTTCTTTTACTTTACCCCTAATTGCATTCATTATGTCTGCTTGTACATCTTTTGCAACTAATGCATTTTCAAGATCTTTCCTGGATTCCCTCTCTGTTCTTACTAGTTTCTCAAGTCTGGCAATTTCTGGATTTGTAGATGTTTCTTGAACAACACCTTTCTTAGGATCTTCACCTTCTGCTGGTTTTTTAACACTTGCAAACATCTCATCAAATTTTGATTCAATTTTGCTTGCAAATTTTCCAAATCTTGCATCAAATGCTTTGTTTAAATCCTCATGTGTAATATACTTGGGTGCTTCTCCATCTATCGGTTTATTTTCATCTACCATTTTGTCCTCTTTTTTTTAGAGCAAGTTATTTGTTCCCCGTACAATTGATCATAACCATATCAATTTGGGCATTATAAAGATTGTTTCCAATCCCTATATAATCATAATGTAAGGCATTGCTTATTATGACATATCTTGACCAATATCTTCTTCTTCAACTGCTATTTCTGGCTTATTTTCTGCCGAAACAATTTTATTTTCATATTGTTTAATTTCCTGACGAATTTGGTCTTTTATTTTCTCATCAAGGTCTTGAAAAGCAAATTCTGTAATTCTCATCTTATATTGCTGTTCAAATGTATCACCCAACTGTGATAGTTTAGAAAAATCTGTTCTTGCAAGTAAATCTGCAATTGCCACATAATCCGGCAACTGTAGTTTTTCAAGCTGTTCAAATCCCTCAACTGACCATTTAATATCCTCTTTTCTTATTCTGGATATCATTGATAATATAGATTGAGCATGTTCTCTGATAATTGCCCCATAGGCTTTCATAATTGTATGGTCTTCACTCTTATCCTCAACTCTAGCTTGTGCAGATCTTACAAGGGCATAACTAGACCCAGAACTTTGATATGATAACCTTGAACCAACCCTTAACATCTCGTCTTTTGTATCACTATTCCATTCACTTAATGATTTAATAAATTCTGAAGGTGGATTGCTCCAATCAAAACTGGCATCTGCCGGTAATACCATTATTCCATTCTTATCAAAACTTTCAGGAATTTCTTTGCTGGTTTTGATTACCGGAACCGAATAAGCCTGCTTGCTCAATGTCCACCATTGTGCAGCTCTTCCCTTCATATTTGATAGTGCTGGTCCTTTTAAATGCTTTCCTAAATGCAATCCAGGAGTTAACCATAAATCTATAACGGGCACAAATCCTAGGTTGTGCTCCTGTATATATGTCTCTGTAACATCTGTGTCTGCATTTGCATATGCCCCAACTTGTATATATAATTCATATACCTTTTTGACATTCTTGTCTATTATTGTCCATTGTAGCTTTTCTTTTGCATCATCATAAGGGCTTGTTTTTACTATGGTTTTTTTGAAGAATTTAATCCATTCTAGGTTGCCATAATCATCTTCTTGCCAATCTATTATTTCATCTGCTTCCCAGGATTTTAGATATAAATTTCCACCACCCAGGTTTTCCCAATCTTGCATATTTTCTGCCTGAACATCAGGAATACATATCTCTGATATTTGCCTCCCACCTACTAAAGCACAGGTTAATGCATTTCTTTCATAATCTACAAAATCTGTCCCAATTATATTGCAGTTTTCAGAGAAATTCTTGTAATATCCATTCATTGCACGACTGTTTTGCTGCAATACTAATGGATAACTAAATAAATGCCCTGGGTAATAGTTGCATATTAAAGCAAAATAATTAAAATAACTCTCTTCTGCAATTTTATGTTTCTTTAAAGCAATTTCTTGTTTATCATTATAATCATGTGGGTTTAATTTCCATAATCTTTTTGATAATGATTCTCCACCTTCATATAATGCTTTAAGATCTTTTATGTTTTCCAAATTTAAATCTAAATTTGTTTGTGCTAATATTTTATATTTCATAAATCCTTTTTAAAAACCCAATAAATTAGAGTTTAAAAACCTAATAAATTAGAGTGCATATTAAAAAACTTACCCTCTTCTTCTTTTTCAACATTAAACAAATATGTAAAAGCCCAAACCAGAGCATCCATTCTATCAGGTGAATCTGTTCCTTTGATATGATCTGGATCAAATGATATCATCTGTTCTTCTAGTTTTTTGAAATACTCTGTATGAAATATCCTTCTTTGCTCATACATTTGTCCAATAGGATCGGCTCTTACTTTCTTACCACGGCTGGCATGTACCATCTTGACCGGTATATTCTTATCTATTGTTGCTATTGAAAATGGTAAATAATCTCCACCTTGATTATATTCGACAACTATACAGTCTGCCTTATGTGTTCTATATGCTTCTACTACTTTTTGTGTCTTTTGCTCAATTGTACCATTTAGAGAAAAATCCCCTAACACATATCCCATCTCACCAATTTTTCCACATACAACAATTCCGTCTTCATTGGATTCTTTATTATTTGTTGTTGAAGGATCCCAACCAACAACAATTCTATCCATATCACTATTATTTATTTTTGTATTTCTCTGAAACCATTCTGTTGAGAATATTTTTCCATCAAACTCAATTAAAGAAGCATATGTTTCCATATTTCCAAGCAACGTTCCTTCTTCTTTTAATAACTTATTAAATATTGTTCCTTCTAAATTTAATATATTACACCAACTACTACCACCCGTGACTATTGTATTTGGACTTTCTATTATTTCTTTTAATATATATATAGACCCTTTACTTGGGGTTGTTGTTATTACCTTCTTTCCTTCACCTCTTCTTAAGGCATATTCTAACTGATCTAATGATTCTTTTGGGTGTAAATAAAATGCAAGTTCATCTAATACTGCACCAGACAAGTTATTTCCCCTTGCTTTATCTGGTTCAAATCCGGATAATCCAAATAAAACAGATCCATTTATGAATGTCCAAGATTGTAATCTAGCATCTTTGCTTTTTAAATATTGTCTTCCAATTATATTTATTAAAGACTCAGGATCTTCATCAATATTTTGTTTACATTTCTTGTCTGTTTCTGAAGCATACATATATGCACCAGGTTTAGTTAATATTTGTTTTTTTAGCCACTCTTTTGCTGCTCGAGATTTTCCACTCCCTCTCCCAGACAATAATAACCATGTTGCCCAATATCCTTCTGGTGGATTTTGTTCAGGTCTAGCTGTCCATTCCCAACTATTAAATATTTTTTCTCTTTCTAATTCTGTTAATGAATGCAATATTGCTTCTTGTTCCCAATTACTCTTTCTACTTAATTCAATAAGAAATTTTGTTTTTTTACTTATATTGTTTATTACTTCGTTTTTTGCATGAGCTGGAATTTTTGATAATAATAAATTATATCTTTCTTCATAATTTAAAACTTTATTTATTTTTTCTTCTATTTCTATTTTATTTTTCATCCCACCCCCTTACTAGTTCTAATATATGTTCAAATGTCCTCCCTTCTCCTTCTTCGGTCTTTATTGCACTACTGTTTATTTCTACCAGTTTTAATAATGCTACATATTTATTATTTGCTAATTCATTGTTCTTTTCTAATATTGTTAATTGCTCCAATAAATCTTTATATTCTTTTGTGCCCCTTTTTTCTTTATTTAATAATTTAATTATTTCTGCCCTTTCATCTGAATAAAACTTCATTGCTTCATTTATTTCTTTTGTTCTTTTTGGCAACTCGGAACTTAATTCATCTTTTGATTCTTCCCATTCAATATTTCTTTTAAAAACCCTTGCATCTTTATATGTTTTCCAATTATTTATTTTATCTGGTTTTAAATTATATCCATATTCAGTTAGCTTGTCTGCAATTTCTTCGGTGGATGTTAGTTCTCCTTCAATATATAATTTAACTAATATTTCCTGAATATCTTGTGGAACAACCTCTCTATTTATAATACAATCTCTAGCCATTTAATTCATCCTCTCTTCAATAATATTTATTATTAATATCTTTGGAATATATGTTATGTCCCTATACTTCCCCTTTCCGTCCCTTTCCCCTGCCATAAATATTCCCTTTTCTGTCTCTCTTACTTTGTATCCCACAGTATTTACTATATATTCTTCACTTAGCTTGTTTATTTCCCTCTTTGTATAAAAATAACCTGTTATTCCATATGCATCTTGCCAGGCTATTTTATATATTTTATGCCTCATATAATGATAATGTATATTTTTGCTTATTTTGACATATATTAGCTATAATAGAAATCAAGATGAGCCTGAAACTCTTCCTCATCCATTGTTTTAATTATAGATAACAGCTTTATACAGAATAAAGAATACCAAGAACTATCATTTGGGATACCTGCTTCCGTAAATTCTATGCTGTCATAATTTCCATCATCTAATAAAACATGGAATATTGGATCATAATCATGCTCTTCAACTAAATATCTATATATTTTATAATATTCAATAAATTGTTTATTTATATTATTCATATTATTATTCCTTTATTAAGGATTTTGGGGGAAATGGCAATTAGGTTTTGGAAAATGATATTTTTTTGGCAAACGGGGTATCCTACCATATCCAAATCCCTTTATTTTTGATCCTCGACCGGACCACCGACCGGGCATACCACCCGTTCCGGGCACAACACCCGTTCCGGGCACAACATATTTAATCTATCTTCAATAGCAGATAATCTTTCTTCAATAGTCTTAACAGGCATTAGATCATACACCATATCAATCTCTTCCCCCAATACAACCATATCTACATATACCCTTGCCCTTATCCCCTTTCCCCTACTCAATATCTTCTTATTAGGATATTGTTCCTGTATGTATTGGAGTCTTCTACTTAGCTTCCTTCTGTTTATTCCTAATTCATCTGCCCATTTACTTATGTTTTTTTTCATACGTTTTTCCTTTTTGACCCCGTTTATAATCAAGCACGTTTTCTGCTAAAAAGTTTGTTTTTGCCCTGGGCAAAATGGTTATGAATTCTAACTTATTCCATCCTGTTTCTAATTGCTAAGTATTCTTCTACTGCATTATCTCTAGCATTATTAGCTAACTGCACGTAAGTCCTACGGTTTTCGGCAGGACCATTAGATAATCTTTCTAATTTATCTCGACCGAATAGGGAGTATAAATACCTGGCATATTCATGAGCCCAGCTCTTTACCATGATCATTAAAGGAGCATCCGAGTAATATAATGAAAAGAATCTACGTGTATTACTACTACATTCCCTTAATGTTCTATGTACTCTTGTGTTATTACCTATTTGTTTTAATATAGAATCACTCATATTACATACATATTGTCCCTTTGCTCCTAATGTAATCATGTTAGTTACTGCATTCATATTACTGCTTATTTCTGTGCTGTTGTAATAATTATCTATTTCTTGTGGTATCTTCATATTTTTCCTATTTTATAAAGTGGCTTAATTTGTGCTGTGCCTACGGCAAACACGTAGTGTCAAAAAGTTTGTTTTTGCCCCGGGCAAAATAACATATCTTTTGTTATTGTGCCGGCCCGGAAGCCGGCTTGGTCATGGTATGACATTTGTGTCATGGTAGTATGCAAAAAAGTCAATAGTGCAAAAAATTTTACACACCTGAGTTTCATAATGAGAAGCCGGACCACGGGCCGGGCTGCAAGAAGTATGCCAACTAGGTGCAACCGGCTGTCCGGTTGGGTGTGAACTTTTGGATACACCACCCGTTCCGGGCACACCTGGGTCAATTTGACCCACGACTGAACATGTGAGCAATACCGGCTCATGAGCCGAAACATATGGTCATATATGGCAATGTATGGTAGCATAATGTATGGTAACTCAATCAAAATGATTGGGTGTGCAAAGTTTTCATAGCAAAAACACCGAAAATGAGACACTGGCATAAGTGAAGTGTTACGATCATTTACATTCGTAACACTATTTACGAAAGTGGCATAAGTGAAAGATGGGGTCAAATTGACCCCGGGTAAGATTGACCCGGTTGAAAGATTGCATTTCATATTTAAAATTGACGTAAGGGAACATATTTGTCAAATTGGCAATAATTTGTTGACATTTTGTCATGGTGTTATGAAAATTTTGCACATAGTTTTTGAAAAATGCTTTGTTTAAAATAAAAACATATATTATTATTTATTTTATAATTGTTTATATATAAATCAAATGTTATGTTTAATTTATTTTTTACAAAATCATTAATTTTACAATTAATAGAGTTTTCTATTGCTTCTATTAGCTTTTCTTCTTCTACAACTTGCCCAATCTCAGATATTATCCAATTTTTAAAAATAGAAGGTGTTATGTGTCTTATTGGTATTATTTGTCCTGGTTGTCCTGGTTTGTCCTTGATCAGCTTATATCCATTAAAACGATAACTAAAATCAGCATTTAATTCATTAAGAATTTTATTATTTAATTCATGTTCCATTTCATGTTCCATTTTGATCTCCTATTTATTATTCACAATAGTTTATTGTATTATCGTATTCTTTTCCATTAAAGAAGAAAGTTGCACAAGTTTCCATTGGTACGGCAAATCTCATTAAATCACAATCACCGGCAGAATGATGATATCCATACAAATGACCGAATTCATGAGCAATGATTATATTTAAATCTTGTAGGGTATAAGCCGGATCAATATAAATTGTTTTATCTTCACCTTTTTGGATTGCAATTCCACAGCTTCCTTCACCCAGATTATGTATTTGTACTTTTACTGCATTTTTATTATTGCAATTTTCCGTTATGTTGAATAGATTATATGATAATTCCAGACCACATTGTGGGATATCGTAGGTGCAAAAAGGTGCTTGTTCTGTCATGGATAATGATTCCGGGTAATATGTACAGCCGGCAAGCAAGAGGGTAGACAGTATGGTTATTTTGGTCATGTGGGTTAGTGTAATCATTGGTGGTGGTTTTGTCAAGGCTGGACGGGAAATTTGTCAAGTTATTTGGATTTATTGTCAAGTTTATTCAATTATATCTTTTATCATTAATTCAATAAAAATCTCGGGGTGTGGATTTTTTATATAATATTTTATATTTTCTTTTGTTATTTTTGGCAGTGGAAGATCCTCTACACTGCAATATTTAAATATATCAGCATTTGGTGGAGCATTATTTAATATATTTAAATATCTATTATATTCATTATTTACAGATAATACAAAAGCAAATTGTTCTTCTTTTGTTGGATTATTAATATATTTAATTGTTCTCGGATTATTATGAATAATCTCAATATTAGATTTGCCATTAATATAATCCAAACAATAATTTTCATAATCCATACAATAATTTTCTTCTTCAAATTCTTCATTCATATTTTCTTCAAACATATTTACTCCATATTAAATAGGGCAAGGGCACAAGCATCCGACATGTCGTATGTAGATGTCATTATATTACCATTTCTATTGAATATTTTTTTAAATTCTTTTCCGGTGATTATTTCAATTGCATTGGGAACATCTTCTTTTTTTAATCTTCCCGTTAAGTTTGCTTTCTTTCTTAGTTTTGCCCGGGCTGTATTTACATTTATATGAAAGGTATTAGGATTTAATTCTTTACACATAATGAATATAACATAATTCCATCCGGTTAATTTATTTAATGTGTTTGCATTTGTATATTTATTAAATTGTTTTGCCGGGGCTTCAATATTTATTATATCCGGATTATATTGATAAATTAGATTTGATATAAATGATTTAAGATTAATTAGATTTGTGAATTCGTCATGTTTTTTATTTGATTTAATGCATCCGTAGATTAAACCATCATTATAGATTGCATAACCCGTTGATGATGTTGAGATATCTAGCCCTAGAGTGATCATTTATTGCACCTATATTCTTTTTTGTTGGGAGAAACGTATATATCTTTTGGAGGTTCTTTAAATAAATGTATTATATCTTTGCATAATATAATTTCGTTTAAATAATAGTTATTGTTTATATAAGATAAAAGAAACAATAGATTATTTTTTTCAGTTATTTTATTTATAAGGAATTTGCTTTTATTATTAATGCATAATTTAACGGAATAATTATTTCCCAGATCGACACCGGAATCATAAGTATTGATGTCAATATTTGGATGAATCATATCTGGATATTGATATTTATAGTTATTATAGATGATAAACTCGGCAAATTTTGCTTTTGCTTGAGAATCCAGTGATTTATTATAGCTTCTTTGTGTTTTTACAAATTCCTCGGCATATTTGTTGCATTTTTCTTCAATTTCCACGGAGTTTTTGGGCAGTTTTAATTGTCGGGTGAGGAGATTTGAGCAATAAATGCAATATTCCGGATCCGGGAAGGAGTCAGTTTGGGATAATTTGCAGCATAATTGGCATACATAATCATGGATCATAATGATATGAGAATATATGCCCAGGTGATTGCCCGATTGATGATTTTTTTTTATTATTTTGATGAATCGGGCAACTATAGCCCGATTCGTTGCCCGATTGTTTGCCGGCAATACCAATTTGCACCCGTCAAATCATTATGTGTAATGTTTTCAACCCTTGCTTGGTATAAGGAGCCATGGACCAGCAAAAGCTTTTTAAAAAGGTTTTATAAAAGGTTATGTGCTTTTGTTTGTTTTATTTACCTACACTGTGCTACATTATGCTACATTATCATGACATAGATTTGGAAAATGACCATATATTTTCATGCCTTGTTTTATGCTGTATTTCTCTGTGGAGGCAATTTAGCACATCTACTAACCCTCCTCCTCCTCTCCCTCTTCTCTCCTCTTTTAAATAAAAAACAGGGAAGCAATATAAACAATAAAAGAAACAGAAGCAAGTCATGATAATAATTCTTATTATTATCATCGGCAAATTTGTTTGTGGCAAATTTGACACAGATTAAATCAATTTGGAACATCCTACACATAACTACATTATCCTACCTAAAATAAAAAAAGAGAGAAGATGAGTCGAGGAGCATGGGCATAAGCAGATATTTTTTTGGGAGAAGCAATTCTCTCGTCCTTAGTTTGTGATTGTTGCCTCCCCCGGAGTTGCTGCCGGGGGAGTTCTTTTCCCCATAAAAGAGCAATTAAACAAAGGACAAAAGAAACAACAACAAACATAAGTTAAGGAAATTATGAAAAAAACAGAAAAAGATTTCTATCTAGCAAAAATCTTGTACCCAACAGATGAATGGTTTGAATACAAATTCAATTCAAAACCAGATCCTATTTTTGTTAAATTTATCTATGATATCTTGAATGATAATAGGTCTGGTAGAGATTTTATCATTTCATATAAATATGTTGAGGTATTCTTGAATAGAAGAAAATCAAGCAAATTTGTTAAAGATATTTGCAAAGCATTAAATACAACAACAACAGAATACACAATGCCACATAATAATGGATGGGAAAAAGTGCCGGGAATTGCTAGAAAAATCAATATTGGTAGAGAAAAAGCAGATCAATTAATGAATGAATGGTACAGGAATTTAAATATGCAACAGTTTAATAAAGTAAAAGTTGAACTTTCCCCGGCTTTAGAAGATTCATTATTAGAAAACACATCTTCAAAAGAAATGAAAAATATTATTATGTATTTAAATTATATTACAAGAAAACATGAATTTGATTGGTCATTAATTGATGACAATTCAGAAGAAACATTATTGTGCAAAAAGAATCATATTACCGGATTATTATACAAAGAAAAAAACAGAAGACCAGTGGCAATAGGGCATTCATTACAGAATATGAAAACAGAATTAAGAAGGAAATTAACACCAAGATCACAAAATTATTATGAATTAGATCTAGAAAGTGCTCATTTTTCTATTATTGCTAGACTTTTAGATGTTATCCTGCCAAGAAATTACAGGAAAGAGCTTGCTGAATTAATATCTGTTCCAGAAAAATGCATAAAAGAATTTCTTATCAGGTTTATTTATAATGCTGGGTATGAAAAATTATCCCTGTGTTTAATTGATAATGTTGAAGAAATGAAAAATGTTATTGATGATTGTAATTTTTCTTCTTCAATTAATTATTATGATTATTATAATGATAAATATAATATATTAAATAAGTATAATACATTAATGAACGTTAAATACATAAATGAAATTAAAGATAAAATAAAAGATTATGAATTTAATATAGATGCATTTGGGGCAATGGTTGAAGGAGACAAAATAAGTAGGATAAGTCAAGTATTATGTAGTTGGGAAAAGAAGCTATTATATCCAATATATGAAGCAGCAGATGGAAGATATGACAATGATATTACAATTGTACTAGATCAGGCAGACGGATTAACAGTTAAGATAGATAATCCCGGCAAAGTATCAATAAATGATGTTATTTCAACGGCTCTGGATCAAATTGATGAACTTGGAATAATAACAACAATAACAATAAAGAATTGAAAGAACAATGAAAATTTGTAAACAATGTAATATAAACAAAGAAGAAAATAAATTCTATAAAAGAAACGGAATTTGTAAAAAGTGTTATAGCAACAACGTAATTAATAAAAGAAAGAAAATTGAAGTCAAAACTGATGAAGTCAAAACAGTCAAAACACCACAAAAAGAAGTCAAAACAGTCAAAACTGATGAAGTCAAAACAGTCAAAACTGAAACAGAAAGGGAGAAGAAGGCAAGAGAGGTATATGAAAGATTGTGCAATATGGATGAAGAAATAATTTGGGAAAAAGATGTTTTGCCATATAAAGATAATTTAACAATAAACTAAGGATAAATATAATGACAAATAATAAAGAAACAAATAATACTCTTTCAGATTTATTATTAGATAAAAATATATCATTTAATAAAAATGTAAAAACAATTAAAGATAAATCAAGAGTAAAAATAAAGAAAAGTTTTATAACAATATATTTAGATGGTAGATTTTATTGGGACCACGAAATAGAAAAAGAAAATGCATTTGCTATACTTAATCATTGGCTTGAAAAAGAAATAATAATAGAACAATACCCAACACTTATAGTTAATATGATTAATGAAATGAAAAAAGCCGGAATGTTTCCAACAGATTATAAATTTTAACAAACACAGGAGAAAACGATGCCTGATATAGATAATGAAAAATATAGAGATAGAGATTTGGGATTTGGATATAATGGTTATAAAGATTTTTGTTGTATGAAAATAGATGGATTATCAAATATAGACATTATTAAAATTCACCCGGATTTGTTTGAATATATAACAAATCCAACAAAAGAAGAACAAATACAATTTGTTATTTCATTTAATCAAATTATAACAAAATATCAAAACCAATTTATAACAAAATATATAGATCATAAATTTGATAAAATAACAATACATAATGTTAAAGACCACATAGATAATGTACACCAAGAAGTATTAGATATGTTAATGATAAAGGATATAATAGAATGAAAAGAACAAAAGAAACAAAATACATGGCAACAAATCTACCAAGGGAATATTACCGGGTTATCAAATACCTATCCGTAAATTCCGGTGAAACAATGGATCATATATTATCGTCCACAATCATGAACCAAATAAAAGAAAAACATGGCAATATTTTGGAATTATTTATGGAGGAAAACAATGTTGAATGATTTGCCGGAAAACCTGATAAAAAGACAAGAAAAGATTATAGATATAATCAAAAATGAACCAAAACGTATGTGTCATTTATGGACAACAATTAAGTATAACCAAATTTTGTATGTGGTTTCTAGAGATGCAATAAAGATAGATGGAATAAGGATAAATCTATCTTCAAAATATCAACAAGAATTGGCAGAGGAATGGGGAGCATGTCTATTAACACCTCGAGTGGTTGATATTATATATGCCAATTCGTTTAAATTGGACCCTAAGCCACGTTCCATATCCTCCAGCATCCAGGATATGATTGCCCATTCGGAAGCCGTGGACGAGCAATTAAAGGACAAAGAAATTAGTTCCACAACACCAATTGCTCCGGTTGGAAAGGATTGGTGTTATCCACCCGTTTCAAATGGAAAAGCAACAATATATGGATGGAACATAAATAATAATCAACTTAGCTGGAATGGAATAAAAACTCATCCTTCAACATTTTCTGGAAAAAGAGTTTTGCAACCAATTTCAACAATTCATAATATTGATCATTTTGATTATTCTAGTACAGTAAGGTTTATGTCTGAAATAATTATTGATGGTCAATTTTATAAATGCAAAGATGTAATTGATAAGCCTGAATTCAAAGAATATCTGTGGGGTTGACAGAAGGGCTGTGGATGTCTATGATGGTAGAGTATCAGAGAGAGCCGGTTTTTCACCTTTCCGGCTTTTTCTGATATATTTTTTTTTTAATACCAGGGCATATCAAGACATATAATTAGGAGATAGAAATGAAAAACAAAGTTATTGAAAAAGAAATGACAAAAGAAGAAAAACAGAAGATGAGAAAATTTGTTGATTCAATGTCAATAAAACAACTTGCAGAGTATTTTAAAGCAAAAAGATTGGAAAAAGAAAACAAATGAACAAACCAACACAACAAGAAATAGATGATTTACAAGATCTAATTGAAAAGAAAATATCCAGTTTTACACCAAAAAAACAAGAAAGAATAAGAAAATTGATGCATGAAAATGATGTTAGATTTGAACTAGATGTTGTAAACCGGGCAATTGATGAAGAAATAACAATTGAGGAAGCAAGAGAAATAGAGATAGAAAAACATATGCATTAAATGATATTATAAACAGGAGGCTATAAATTATGAATAAATTAACAAATGAATTAACGGAAGAAGAGTTATATGATCTAATAAAAAAGATAAATGTATTTAAACAAACATATCCATTGGTGGGACATTTATTTGATGATCTTCTCTCTAAATTAAACAGAGAGGTTAAGCAATGAATGATCCACGAAATTTTTATGAATGGTTAAAAAATGAAGAGCTGGCAAAGAAATTCTTAACAGAAGAAAAGGATAAAAAAAAATGAGTGAAAAAAAAGCATATATAGAATTTGGAATATCAATTTCAGAAGGTAAAACAGAAGAAGAATTAGAAAAAAACAGAATATCAGAAATATTAAAATTTAATTTGTTGGTCAGGCAAGTAAGTAATACAATGCAGGTCCTAAATAAAGAAATCAATAAAGATTTTTGCTCTCAATTAAGTATTTTTGATCAAAAAAACAAATATGATAATAAGGATAAAGTTGTAGACAAAGATATATTTGAAACAGATGTAGTTGAAATAGCAGAAAAATTAAACATTGAGCATATAACAATATATACTAGTTGTAGAATTTGTGCCCAAATTGAACATATATATAAAGATAGTTGTGTCTATTTTGAAAATTATAAAAGATAAATAAAAATTAATAAAGTTAATGTTGATATATTTTCTAATGTAAATTTAGATGATTCTATATATTATTTTGATTCTAATGATGCTCCTAAAATTATTTTTAAAGATAAGGAATTGTCTTTTAATGAATTTTATTATAATATAGGAAAAGAACATAGAAATATAATCAATATAGATGATTATTATTTAAAGATTAAACTTAATAAAGAGCAAACTAATAAAGAAGGAAACATATTACGTATTATCTATACTGGGCAGGCAGAAACAACATATAATGTAATTATTCCAGATTTTTTCTTGGTTAGAAAAAATATTAATGTTTTGTGAAAAAAATCATGACAGAACCAGAATAAGGTGATATAGATATGTTTGTGTGTGAGTGATTTGTGAACACTTTTGTTCACGGTGAATGTTGACTGTACCTTTGTTTTATTCATTATCGAAAAGACCCGGCGAATTTCGCCGGGTCTTTTTTATTTGCATCATGTTATTATTTGTCCAATTCTTTTAAAAACTGATAATATAAAGAAATAAACGTATTTGTATATCTATTAAGATCTGCTGTAAAATATCCACCTTCTTTTAATTTTTTAACATACTGCACTGGATTTCCTGCCAAAGCAGATTCCCAAGCTCCCCAATATCTTTCTTTTATAATGAATCTAAAATGATTATATAATCCATCTTCTGGAGTTTGAAAAGCTTCAAATACAGATCCTAATTCTCCGGGATTATACCAAATAATTTTTCCATTTATAACTTCATTACATCTAAACATCGTAAAATATTGATCTTCTTTTAATTTATCAATATTACATCTAGTATTTCCCCAATTCCAATTATGAAGACCAACGGCAAAAGTTCCTGTTTCTAGAGCACAATGTGCTAGATATATTGCTATTGTTTCTTTTTCTCCAGCAAATCCTGCAAATTTTTCAAATACATTTTTGAATAAAATAACAGCATCTTCTCTAGATAAATAACATAATTTCCCGGGAATATATTTAGGATGTTTAAATAAATCCATATCAACTCCATTTATTTAACCAATTCTTCCAATTCTCTTTTATTAAATCCAATTATTCTTTTGTTATTATATATTATTGTTGGTAATGATTTAATCTTATTATCTATAAATATATTTTGATTATTATCTTCTTCTATTAAATACTCTTTATAATTAATCTTATTATCATTTAAATATTGTTTTAGTTTAATACAAGCATAGCAATTTGTTGAAGAAAAAACTAACATTGATTCCTTTTTGTTAAATTAACAAAATATATTAAAAAGTCATTGAGCCAAAGGCTCCGTGGTCGTAGACCACCTCCCGGCAGGGAAAGACAATCATTCAACCTAGATGCAGCTACTACTTTTAGAGCAGCACAATTGTCTGAACGGTAGTGAAGACGTGCTGCTCCCATTTACTTAATAAAATACTGTTTTGTTATCTATTTGTTTTTTTAAATAATATAATCTATTTTATCAATCAATAAAATCTGTGTCAAATTTGACACAACAAAAACTGTGCCATAAAATACTAACGTATTTTATGTTTATTTATTGTATTTACTATTTTATTCTATTAGAACCAGGATTTCTAAGGACTTTTTCTTAGAACAAGTAAATGAACATTAAGTAGGAACTTCCTCACCATCTTCCTCACCTACTATCCTATAGTCCTTTCTTCCTAGGTTTCTTCCTAGGTTTCTTTATATTGTCATATATTGTCATTATGCAAAATCATGCACATTTTAATATATGGTCATTTTCTTGACACCTATAAGGTTTTATAAAACGTTTTCAAAAGGGTATACATACTTGGTCAACCAAGAGTTAAAAACATTACACGTAATGATTTAACCAAGTACAATAATGTCCTGTGTGGTTGCCTGTGCTAAGCACATAACAACCAGACCTCAACCTTCTCTTCTACTACCTCTTCATATTCATTTATCTTATTATAATATGTTTTATAATTATCTTCATATAATAGATAAATTCTTTTGCAATCATTACAATCACATTTATATTTCATATTATTCTTTTGATTGAGTTATAACTTTAGATAAAGCACCAATAACTTCTTTTAATTGAAGGATATCCTTGGAAAGCTTCTCAACATTAGAATTAATTGTTTCAACCTTTTTGCATAAGCAACAAAGATCCAATATCATATCATGTTGAATTGTTTTTATTTCTTCAATATCTTTCTGGTTTGTGTAGATAATTTCAGCAGCTTCAGCCATTTTGTTTCACCTTATTGTTTTTAACATTATTGTTTTGGTGGGTAAATAGAGTTTTTTACACTTTCTTCTAATCCAATCTTTTTCAAGATTGTTGATAATCCCGTCCTATACGTGAAATTACTTATTAATCCAAGTCCTAATCCGTATAATACAACAGAACCAATTCCGGTAATTGCTACTGGATGTACTAGGAAAGCACCGGCAACAGTTAGCAATAATACAATTAATGGTAATGCTGTTTTCTTAAACCAATTGCTTTCCCTAAATGAGAATTTTGAAATAATAGGTTTGATCACAATTTCCATTAAAGAGATAATTGCAAGAATAATAAGCCCAGATTCCGGGCAAATAAACAAATTAAAAATGCTGTAGATATCCATATTATTTCCTATTTAATATCCATATTTTTTTGTAAGATCTGATTGTATTTTATATGCAATTTCATTTGGTATGCTTTTTCCAATAGAAAAAGCAAATTCTCTTAACCTGCAATAACAATAAGGACCACCTCCTCTCCCACCAATTGCCAATATATTAAATGATATACTCCCCACGGCACTTTGATCCTGGTTTATAGCAGCAGCAGTTCCAAATTTAGCAGTCCTGTTTACTCCATTAAATGCATCTATAAATGCACCCCCTGTTACTGTCAACCCACCAGCAATATTAGACATTCTGCTAGTAACTGCATCAGTTCTATATGTAGTATAAATGGCAGAAGTATTATAACGTGGTAAACCACAATGAAGTTGAGTTAGTGCACTATTTGTAATTGTCCACAAATATGTATTTGTAATTGTGGCAATGTTATCAACAGCACCTGCTACCCAAATAGGTATATCTTCCCCGTTAGCTAGAGGAGCTATGCTATTACATCTCATTTCTTGATTCCCCTGAAAAACCAAACACGGACCATAACCATCAGTCCAATAAATTGGTTGTCTATTTGCAACGGCTTCCCAAGATCTTCCATTTCTCAAATCTGTCCAATATAATACACATTTTTGTTCTGTTATTATATTCCTCACCAAAATTCTACCATCTACCCCAAGCCCATTCCAAGACAAATTTTTACCAGTTGCATCATACATATAAATAGCAGGTGTATTAAATGCTACTGATATATTGTTTGATCTCAAAATAACCCTATACCAACCATCTCCTAAATTGGTTAAATAACCATCACCAACAGGATAAGATGTTTCTAAAATTGTTTGCTGCAAAAATGAACTTGCACCAGTTGTTAAATTAACTTTCAGCTGTAATCCATTATATATCTCAATCATAATGGTATCTATTTCAGACAATAATCCTTTTTTAAAATCAGCCTGAAATAAATATGGTCCAGCAACCCTAGTTGGCTGCAAGGCAGGGTTTAAATAAGTGTTATGATTTCCGGTGTCTGTTGTATTTGTTATTACATATCCATCACCAGAAACAGTATTGGTGACATTTGTTTTTGTCCAAGATGTAAAAACAACTTGTTCTGCTTGAGCTCCATATGTTATTCCACCATAACCATCTGTATAAATTAAAGGATCTAAATTTAATAGCAGATCTCTTCCTAAATCACTGTATAGATTTACATTAGGTTTAAGGTTAACACCTGATTTAATATTTAAAGAAGATGTCATAATTAATATCCATAACCACCGGTTGTAATAAGATTTGCTCTAACAACGAATCTTAAATCTGCAACAGATGGTGTAATTGTTAATCGTAATGTAATGTCGTCAGGATTAGAAACGGCAACCGTCCAAGTTGTATCACCAATTCCACCAACATATTCTATTTCTGTTAATGAACCAATTGAAGACAAAACGTCCTCATCTGTTTTTACCCAACCTGCAACATATTTTTTGTACAAAAATTGTGTTGTAATAAATGGTGAACGACTTACCATTATTTTATATTCAACAACGTAGCTTCTATACCCATCTGCTCCACCAATACTACCTTCTTCATCTGTATTGATTAAAATATCCATATTGATATCAGAACCGTCTTGTTCCTCAGCAACCCACATGTATGATTTTTCTTCAACTTCAGTGTTTCTTGGAATTGCTAACACATTTGGAATAAGATCTTTTATAACAGTTGCATTTGTTGCTTTAATATATCCTTCTGTGGTTCCTTCTCCAACAGATAATATAATACTTCCACCATTAGTTGTGGTGCCAGAACCCCCACCATATATGTATGTATTTCCACCGGTTCCACCGGCATTTGCTCCAGCAGCAATTGTGGTATTATAACCATCATCAGCAGTCATAGATATAGCACGATTAAATGATACATTTAAACTGCCAGGATTAGTAATTTCTACATATCCATTTGCTGTTGATAATAGTACATCACCAGAATTACCAATATCAACAGTATATCCATCTTGTGGATCAATTGTTAGATTTTGGTTAATTGAAGACAGTGTTGATCCACCCGAAAGATTTACTGTATATCCATCAGATGTATTTGATATTCCTAAACTTGATCCCCATCCAAGAAGACTAGCCGTAGTTAAATATCCATCAAAATTAGGTAATGTAGTCCATCCACATTGTCCAGATCCATTTGTGTTTAATATTTGATTTGTTGAGCCTTGTGTGGTAGGTAAGGTAAAAGATATATTACTAGATACCTCACCAGCCTTAAAAGTAGTATAATATGTATTTGTAGAATTATACAGACGTATATTTTGCCGTTTATTAACAATAAAAGCATCTTCATCAAATACATAATATTCTGTTCCACCTGGTTGTAATGAAATTCTTTCACCAAGAATATATGTAATGTATCCATCATTGCCCATAGAAAAATGATTAGAAGAACTACTAGACATTAAGAATCTTACATCAGCAGTGTCTTCAACGTTCCTATAATAGATGGAAAAATCAGCTGGTAATCTAATGTTTCCTGTAGTAGCTGCATTAGTTCCTATTTCTAAAATTCCGGGAGACACTACAACGGTAGATCCAACAACGGTTGTAATATTTCCTGAATTACCAATAGTAATATCATCAGTTACAGAACCTGAAGCAAATAATAAATTATCACTATTTGCAGCATTTCTATAATATAAAGTAAAACTGGTAGGCAATCTAATACGTCCTGTAGTAGCTGCATTAGTTCCCATTTTCAATACTGTGGGAATATCAACGGCTGTACCTGCAAGATTTGTGACATATCCATCATCACCAAAAATAATATTATTATTAGAAATACTGGATAAGACCATCCTTATATTTCCAGTATTCTCATAATTCCTATAATATATAGAAGTATCAGCTGGCAATCTAATATGACCAGCAGTAGATGGATTACTCCCCAACTCCAATCTGCCAGTACTAGATAGGTTTAATATTCCAGCATCACTCAAAGTAGCAACAGAATTTTGTATTAATTTGCCTGTTTCTAAATTATATCTAGCAATAGCATTATCAATTGCTGAAGCAGGACCAACAACATAACCATCTAAATCCACTGTTGCTGTTTGCCATGCTAATGTTCCTGCTCCATCTGTTGATAATACTTGGTTTGCACTGCCATCTGCCAATGGCAATTTATATACAACAGTTGAAGACAATGCATCTGGGCATCTAAAACCAGTATATTTAGAATCTGCACCATTCATTAATCTAAAATCTACAGGTGAAGTACCATATGCTTTTACAACCAGATTTCCTGTATCAACCTGTAAATTACTATCTTTAATTACTTTTCCAGACACTCCATCAAATAAAGGAATGTCGTTTGCAGTAACACCATTTGGTCCTGTTACATATCTATCTAAATCAGAAGTTGTTGCATAACCCTCTAAATCAGATGTTCTTGCATAACCGTCTAAATCAACAGTAGCCTCAACCCATGATAGACCACCAGATCCGTCTGTTGTTAAAACATATCCATTAGTGCCATATCCATCTGGGAAAGTATAACCATTTATATTATCTACAGAAATAGATCCTGGAACAGTAAATACATCTGCTAACCAAGTAATGTCACTTGCTTCCAATGTTCCAGTAGCAGATACAATAATCATTTCACCAGGATTTCCTGTTGGGGCAACAGGCTCATCAGATGCATACCGTAACATGCTATTTAATCTATTAACAATAGCATGTGTTCCGTTTTCACCGGTTTCCCCAAGTGAAAATGGAACTTCGGTGGCAAGGTTTTCAACACCAATACATCCATATTTGATATAATCAGGATTAGCAGAGCCGTTGGTATTTTTGCCACTATTAACTTTGCATTTGATAATTAAAACAACACCATATCCTGTATAACCAAGTGGTTCTCCTGGCATTGTAAAAGATGCAGTTGTGCCTAATGGAACACCTGATTTTGTAATAGTAGGAATTGTTATTGTAGAAGGATAGTATCCAGCAACAGACCATTCTACTTTGGTAACACCAACAGATGAAACAAGAGCAACATTAACCGTTGCACTTCCTGTGGTTGTAATAAATCCAGTTCCAATTGCAGAACCATTAATTGTAAATAAAGCAGAAACCATAGTTTTTTATCCTTATTAATATCTCATTTTATGTATATTATGGTTCAACATAAGAACCTACTATTTGCCATTGTATAAAAGATCCACCTGCACTTCTAGCAATAACAGTAATGGCACTTGTAAATCCAGTTGCTTTTTTCATTGTAATGATTGTTCCAACTAAAGGATCATGTATGCTAATAGGATGAGTTGTTTCTTCAGTTGCCAAATACAAAATAGAACCGGCTGGTGCATCAATGTTATTGGAAAGCAGCTGCCATTGCCGACCAGCAGACAAAGTACTATTATCTGCCCAATAATGATCTGCTTCTTGTGGATTAAGAGAAACCGTATCATCTCCAACTTGGTTAGATCTATTTACAATTTGTCCTGCACCACTTAATGTCATACGAGATTTAAGGCTAGGAGTTGATCCTACGTCCATAGTCAGCAATCCAGTAAAATTAGAAGGACCAGCAATATTTGCTACTGCACCCGGGTCTATATTTAATATTGCACCTGGTTGGAATGATAAATATCCATCTGTATAACCAGATAATGTTGCACCTGAACTAAGTTCAATATCTCCACCAGATTGTACAACTATATTGCCACCAGATTGAACATATATATTTCCACCGGAATTAACATCAATCCATGAAAGGTTGTTAATGTCAATATTTCCACCATTGTTTAAATTACAATCTCCGGCAATGTTAAATGTGCTTCCTGCATATGTTGAAAATGTTGAAGCTGCTTGTAAATATATTTCATTGTCTGGTGAAAAATAGATACTACAAGTGCCTGCTGTAGAACTAAATGTAACAGACGGTGAATCAATTGATATGCTTGTACCTGCACCAATTGTTAATAGATCTGTTATAGAAAATATAAAATCATTACACTGTACGGTTACATCATCAGTAGCTACAATATTAACATCATCTCCACCAGTAATATTTACATCAGCAGCAGAATTTACAACAATAGCCCCAGAACTAGAATATAATGCTGTTTGAGAGCCGGTTAATGAAATAATTCCTGTAGACTCAACATTTAACATTCCAGAAATGTTATAAGTTCCACCTTCGTATCCGTCAATTGCATAAGGAATTTGATCTTGTAAATCATTTAATTCACTTGCTAATAATCTTGTCCCTTCCATAAAACCACCGGGACTTGTTCTCATTTTATGTAATGTCATATTTAAACCTTATTAAATTGCAACCAAATTTAATTTTGAGCCATCTGCATCATCTAATGTTTCTGCAATAATAAATCCATCACCACCAAAGCTCCAATCCCACATACACCAACATGGCAATAATGTATTTAGTATTAACTTTAATTGCACTGCTATAAGTCTTAACAATTGTGCTTCTGTTAATGTGGTGTTTGCATCACTAACAACAATCTGTATAAAAGCCCTAGATGTAACTTGGTAATTATCAGATAAAGGATCCATTCCAATAGAATATTCATAAGGACTACAAAGTGCATCATAAGAGTATGTTGGTGCAGGCACTAAATAACCATCAGATAATCCATACAAATTATATCTAATTGAAACCAATACTGTTCCAAGCAAATCAGATACTATTTTATTTATGTTATATTGTGAAGGTCCTGAAGAAAGTTTATATTTTGCTTCACAAGTGGTTCTTATTGTATTTATAGTATCAGTACTATAAATTGCAACATCTAATCTATCACACCAATCACGTAGCATATCTACGGATGTTCCTGGCAACGATTCCGTTGTTAATGCTTGTGTTATTTTTTGTAATCCTGCTAATAGTCTAGATAATGTTATTGTTTCAACATCATTTATTGTTCCATCTTTGGATAAAAAGTCTCCAAGACATGATTTTATAAATTCTAGCCAAGAGATATCTAAATCACCAGAAACACCACAACTGATCGGGAATGTACCTATCATTATTTACCAAACAGTTAAAGTAAAAAGAATATCATTAACACCAACAATAACCAATTTTGTTCCACTAGAAGTAATTTCAACAACCGGAACCGTTGCAATGAGTTGGTTTGGTGTAATTTGTGCTGCTTTTGCTGCCCAAATACCTTCTTGCAAATATGAGTCATTAAATGTTGTTGTTAAATATATAGTTATTTCCCCTGCACCAGATCTTTCTATTGTTGGTGCATTAGTTATACCAACTCCATTTTGTCCAAAATATTGAATATATTCAGGATCTTCAACCGTTCCATCCTTCGATAAAATTGAAGCAACAAAAAATGGTGTAGTATAACTAAGTCTAGCAACATAATCAACTAATGAAGAAAATTGTTCAGCAGAAATATCTGTTTTAGGATTATGTGTATATATACCTAATCTATTTTGTTTTTCTAAATGTCCACCAAACTGGCTAATATCAGCAGATCTGGTCCATGGAGGTAAAGCAGCAGGAACTACGTTTGTCATATTTATGCCTTTGGATAAAAACCTAATTTTCTAATAACATATATAACAGGAGGATCATTTACAGAAGCCGGTACTGCCGGACCTCCTATTGGTCTATATCTATAATCTAATTCTATTATTTCTGGAAAACTATCTTGTAATGCTAACAAATGTCTTTGTGTAATTTCATTTCTCCATTGTCCAGATGACGATAATGGATATCTTAAAGCTCTGTCATTTGCAATTTTGCAAGGTTCAGAAGTGTTTTCTCCTGGACCAAGTAAATCCATTTGTTCAAGGAAACTAAGACAATATTCTTCAGAATTTGTAAAAGCAGGAAAAACAGGATTTAAGTTATCAAAACCAAGAATATTATCAAGTGTTAATGTCCATTTATTTCCTTCAGACAAAGTATATGCAGTTATTATTGCAGTATGTATTTTGCCATCACTTCCAAATGTTGATATTTCAGTAACACCATTAGTGGGAACGGTTGAGCTCCATGCACGTATTACTATTTGATTATTATCTGGGTCATATCCAACATTTTTAGCATAATCATAGCCATCACCGGAACCATTTATTAATTTTGGAAATGGTGTAATATTATTCCATCCATTTCCCTCTGTTGCAGTTGGAATTGTAATATCTATTGCTACGTTTTCGGTATCGTTCTCAACACTTTGTACCATAATATCATATGGTGTTGGAAAACTGGTTTGAATTGCTGCCGTAATGTCTTCAATTATATAATCTGGAATTTCTTTATCTGCTGTATAATCAGATGTATAATCTATTGCTCTTTGAACAACTACTTTTGCAGAACCAGGACCACCCAAACATGGATATACAAATGCTGCCTGTATTGCAGTTGATACACTCTCTGCAAGTTCTTTTAATTGAGACCAATTTCCACCACCAGGAGGATTTCGTCTTCGATCCAATATTCTGTTTCTTTTTTGATTGTCTATTTCATCATCAGATCCACCAGAAAAAGTAGAATATACAATTGCTTCTGTAAGACAATTTATTGGAGGATTAACAAATCTAACAACATCATCTTCTACCAAATTTGTATTTAATCCAGTATCTATCATTATTACTTCTAGGTTGTCTCCGGTAGTAATAGTTTGATTTCCATTTATTTTACCACGAAGACCTAAATCAGTGACAAATTCTAAACCATCAGTAAACAATACTGCACTAGAACCAATTAAAGATGGTGTAATAAGACCCGATCCACCAGATGCAACTTTTTCTTCAAGACCAATTGCTTCTCTAATGTCATCAAGATATCCACCAGTAGCAGTTTTTTCATTTGCATTTGCTGCTTGTATCTCCAGATTTGCCATTAATGCTAATATAGCATTTGCAATTGCATTAAATCTAATGTAAGGCTCTGTTCCAGGATATACAGCAGGATCCTCTATTCCTGCATCAATCATTGCTAATCTGTAATCATCAATAATTTGATCCAATATCTCTTTGCTGCTTTCTGGGATATATATTTGATTTCTGTTTGGAATTGCCATCTGTTATATCCTTATAAGATCTTTTTCTTTTGTATATAAATTATCATAATATACAGTATATTCCACTCTTCCAAGAGGCAACACCTCTATATCTATACTGTTTATTTTTACATATTTTGGCACTAAATGACTAATTGATTTCAATACAGCCTGATTTAGTCTGGTTTTAAAAGACTTATCAATAACACCAAGTTTATTAACACTATTACCAAAATTACCATCAGTAGCCATTGTTCCGGAAGTAGTGGCAAGAGCAATTAACATAGCTTGTCTAACCCAATTGGTTTCAGTAAAAGCATTTGTTTCTGTTAATATAAAATCACCATCATCATTAATATCTCTTGCTTGCTGTATATTTTCTGGCAATATTGCAGCTGCAACATTAGGTTCTCCACCTAATGGTACTAATCCTAATTTGTGTAATCCTAATCCTGTTTCACTCATATAATGTCCATTTTTTGTTGTCGGAATGGGGTGGATCGAACACCCTTGGTTCTGTTCCCAAAACAGATGCCTCACCAATAGGCTACACTCCGAAAAGCATGTTTTTTATATATGGTCATTTTAGTCTAAAGGACAATCTAAACTAAAATCTGGTATTTCTGGTATATCAGGCAATCCTGGAAATGCTATTGGTAATACAATAATTGGCAAGTCAAATGCTAATTCTATTCCTATATCGGGTAATACAAAGGTTGGTATTTCTGGTATATCTGGTATCCCAGGGAAAGATATTGGCAATACAATAACAGGTAAATCAAATGCTAATGTTATACCAATATCAGGCAATACAAAGGTTGGTATTTCTGGTATATCTGGTAATCCAGGAAAAGATATTGGCAATGCCGGAAAAGGTATTTCATAACTGCATAATGACATAATTTTGATCTTCCAGGGTAACCTGGTTGCACCTGGTTATGTAGTTGATAAAGAAACAGAAGGTGAAACCTGATTAACTGGACCAGCAGGACCAACGGCACCTTGAAGATATACAGGACCAGCACCAATACTTACTTGACCACCCTGTATCTTTACCGAATCACCACCTGCACTTGCTGTTTGTTCAATGCTGTTTGAAAAGCCATCTTTGGTAAAAGACGATATAATACGGTCAACACTCCATTCACACATTACTACACCAGAAATCATTAACATTATTTTTTGGTTTTGACCATCAATAATAATTCCCATATCTTTATCATTTTTGTCTTTGACCAATAATGCAATAAGTTTCTTTTCTTCTTTGCAGAATATTCTTGCAGATTGAACCGGACCAGTAGAATGCAAACAAGTGTCACCAGGAACTATATTGCCAACTACAGCTGCAACCCTAGTATCTCTAGAAGCTATTATAGTTCCTGTATTTTCATCAATTATTGCCTCTGCTCTACCATTATCATCTGATTGATATGCTCTTGCTGTTATTCCTAGTTGCCCAAATATAGGGCAATCTGAATAATCATCTTCATCAGAAACACCTTTGCATTGTGCCGTTAATATTCCATTGCTGGCTAAATTTGTTGCACCTATTTCTACTATACAGAGTTTCATATATTATTTGCCCCCGAAACAAGGTCATTTATTAAACCACTATAACATAATATTCTTGTTATTGGTTTATCTGAATAACTAAAACTAACATCACTTATATACATTGATTCATTTATTCCACCAATATTATCATTAATTTTAATAAATATATCTGGACATAACAACACATCATTTAGTTCATGTCCAGAAAATGTATATTCTGCAACCAATAGTTCTTTTAATGTTTTTGCATATTCTCTATATGTTTTATTTTCTAACTCTTGTTTATTTTTACTATCAGTATCTTTTGAATAAAAAGGTATATAAATTCTACCTTCAGCTGGCAATTCTGTTATTTTTACCTTATCCCAATTAAAATTTGATTGTATATGTCCAATATTATTTATAAAAATATCTGTTGCATAAGATTCTGTTGGAATTATTGTATTTAGTGTTTGAGTTGCCTCTTTTGCACCAACCGTTCTACCATTTGTTTCATAATATGTTTTGAAATCTTTATAGTTTCTTTGAACACTTCCATTTAATATATTGCTTATTTTGTCTTTATAGTTTCTTATTATTGTACCAGGATGTGTATTTTCTCTGTTTTGTGGCAGTTGTGCTAGTTTAAATATTGCAATTCCATTTGTTCCATATTGAAGAAATAATCCATATCTTTCAATAATTCTTTTTATTAACGAGAAAACGTTTTCATTTTCTTGTTTTTTCCAATCATAACCAATTGTTCTTGATATTTCTTGTGTAGTGGATGAAAAATCATATCCAGTTCTTTCTTTCTTTACATCTTGCCAATTATCTGATACTTCATTAAAGTTTAAATGAGTTATACTTTTTTGTATTGTTTTAAATATATCTTCACCTTGTTTTATCTTTATTGAATTATCAAATGTTGCCATATTTAATATTGACAAATAACTTTCACATTCTAAAGATACTATACCATTATCATTTATAGATTGATTTATAATTATTCCTGCAAATTGTTTTTTTCCATCAATATAAAAAAAGACTTTTCTTAATCCATATGTTTTACTAACCAAATCCTCTATATCATCTGAAAATATTTCTATATTTAATTGATCAACTGGATTAAATACAGAAGATCTATAGTTATATGAAATAATATTAAACTTTAAATCAGGAAAGTCTGATACTTTAAAAGTTATATCATATTTATTGTTTTTCATATTATTTAGATGTTCTTAGATATTTGGTTCCGGCTGGTATAATAGGCAGACCAGAGAGAGAAGCATTTAATGACAAAAATTCTTTTAGTGTTAATCCTAAATCTTTTGCTAAAGCAATTTGTGTTTTTGGACTATTTAATGTTTCTTCTACTAATTGTCTACCAGATTTGTCCACATTCTTTTTAGTATTATATATTGCTTTTTTTAGATTTTGGTTATGTCTACGTAATGACCAATTTTGTGCATCTGTTGTATTATCTATTGACCAGTTTAATCTATCTATTTCATATACTACATTGTCTAAGTTTGCTTTAAACTGTTCTCTTGCTAACGAAACCTGGTCTAATACGGATGTGATTGCTTTTATTGGATTTTGAAAACCATTTCGTGGTGGTACATATGCTGGTATAATTGCAAATGCCAATTCTGTATCTACCGTTCCTGCAAGTTCATCAACTGTTTGTGGTCCTGTATATTTATCCGTTGCACTTGATTCAATTTCATCAAAATCTGGTGCTTCAATAAATTCTACATCTAATTGAACACCATCTCTTTTTGTTGGATCGTATATTGGGTTAAAACTAACACAAGTTGCTCTATATAAACCAAAATCTGGTGTATTAAGCTCTTTTGGTTCTCCGTCTGCACAAATATCTATTAATGCAGGAAATGTGGTAGAAAATAATCCCTTTTCTATATTCTCAAACAAAGGAATGGAAAATTTCCATGTTTTGTTTTGTCGTCCAAGGGGTTGAATAAATTGTTGATCTTTAAAGATGAATTTATGTCTTGCATCATCATGGGCAAAACCCCATGAATATGACGATACTGGAAAAAATATTCCATCATAAAATGCTTGTGATAATTCTTTGAGAATATCCATAATTAAAGTCCGGTGTGATTTGGTGGTATTTTTGCTAATTTATCAGCAGCATCTGATATTTTTTGTGCAGCAATTTCTAGTTTATTTGCAGGTTTATCTAATTTATCTGCTGCTAATCCAAAAGTATCATTTAATGGTGCAGATAATCCTCCAGGCATTGCACCACCTGGTCTTTGTGTTTCATTTATTAGTTCGGCACTAGTTTTTGTTCCCATAAAATCTTCAGATCCAACATCTGAATAATATTTCATAAAATCTGAATAATTAAGTTTTTTACCAGATTCTAATACATCTTTTATTAAACCTGGATTTTCTGAAATATTTTTAAACTGTTTTAGTCCTTCTAATTTTGTTTCTTCTTCACCTAAAAACTTTGTTTTGTCTTGTTCTGGCAAAGCACTGTTTTTAATCATATTTATTAGATTTTCTCTTTCTTTTATTCTTTCATTTAATATTTTATTTTGACTTTCCGACAAACCATTTTCACCTGTAATATTACCAATTTTATTTCCTTCATTGATATCTTTAATATTTTGTTTTCCAATTTCTCCAATTACTGTTTCTGCTGCTGTTATTTTATCTTGTGAACTAATTATTCCTAACATTTTTGTAAAAAGTGAAACGGCAGGAATTAAATCTTTAAATACATTTGTTACAGTTGGAATTAATGGAATTAATTCTTTTGACAAAACTTGTTTCATTTCTTCAAATGAAGCTTTTAATTGAGTTGCAGGATCATCTAATACGTTTGCTATATCTGAATTTAATTCATTTGCATTTATGTTTATTTTTTGTGAAGCAAAAACTTCTTTCATCTTATTTGCAGCATAATCTGCTGCATTTTTATCCGACATCTTTTTATCTTTTGCTTGATTATAAAAGTCTTTAAATGAAGAAGCTTCTGAAGTAATATATTTGCTTCCTGTTTCTCCAAACAAACCCATAATCTTGGTTAAATCACCTTTTGTTGCTTTAAGAATATCTGTTTTTACTGTTTCAATATCTTTAAGTTTTCCAGTCTTATCTTTAACATCTACACCATATGTGTTTTTAAGCTCATTTGCTTTTGCATAAGCTTGTCCCTGGAAAGCAACCATAGAAGTGGTAGCCGTTGCTGCATCCAATCCGGTCCTCTGCAAACCTGCCATTAAATCACCCATCTGTGCAGATCCACCAGATTGTGCCCTTGTTGCTTGCAATACCTTGCCCATTTGACTTGCCATTTCTGCCGGGTCAATATTTCCAACGTTTCCAGATTTGATAAGCCCTTGAACAATAAGTTTTGTTTGATCGGATAATTGTGGTCCAGAAATGCCTTCTTGAGAAAGTTGTTGTCCAACAAGACCAGCCATTCTTCCCATTTCTCTCATATCAGTTCCAGAAGACATTGCCATTCCAGCATATGTTTTTGCTTCTTCTTTTCCTAATAATTTGCCACCTTTTTCCTGAAATCCGGTTAAAAGAGCACCGGATTCCATTCTATTTATTCCGTATGTTTTTGAAAGATCTCTAGCAGTTTGTCCAACTTCATTGGTTATTTCTTTTCTTGTTCTTTTTTCATCAGGCATTGCTGCAACTTTATTAGCAAGCTGTCTTTCTGATAATCCTGCTGTTAGTTCATCTTTAACACCAGCTACACCTAATCCCATTAATGCAGCACCACCAGCCAAGGCACCACCAGCAACCAATCCCATTCCTCCACCAATTAAACCACCAAGGGCAACACTTCCGGTTCCTTTTGCAATTCCAGCACCGGCTTTTCCAATCATCCCTCCACCAAGGAATTTGCTCAGTTTATCATATGATTGTTTTTGTGCTCTTTCTTTTGCTCTTGCTGCATCTTTTGCTGCCTTTGTTTCAAAAGCAACCTGCATTCTTGCATATTTTTTGGTTAGTTTTACTTTTTCATTCCATACTTTTTCTTCTAATTTTACCCTTTTATCTGCTGCATCTTGTGCTTCACTAACCTCTGTTTTTGCTTTTTCTTTTGCAGTCTTTTTGGCTATTTTTCCACCGGCACCTTGTAATTTATTATCAGTCTGTTTAAACTTTTCCTCAAGTTTTTTTAGATCTGAATCTACACCTTTGGTAGATATAACTACATCATATTTAAGTACCTTTGCCATAATTATTCTTTAATGGTGGATTGAAATTGTTGCATCTTTGCTAAAGCTTCTTCTTTGGAAAATGACTCTAGGGTATTAGCTGCTTTTCTTCCTCGTTTTTTCAATTGCTCTATAGGCTGCTCTGAAGAAGATAATGTGTCTCCATTCAATTTCACTTGGTCCAATTTCGAAGTATTTGCAGATTCCTTCGACGGGCATATAATCAAATACCATATCACATTGCATAGAATTTGGTTCAGCCCTACCAAGTCGGCAGCAGATAAAAAACTTAGCATTGCCCTTGCATCATTCTCTCCTGCTAATGCTATTTTTTCTATCCATGCATCCATGTTCTCTTTAATAAAAAGAACCTCATTGCTAATAGTAAACTTATCTCTTACTGTTTCATATAATAACAATAACTTTTC
>Ga0172380_10001743_pt1 | contig 36869 bp, 25 predicted proteins | sample Leawe162metaG_FD_119747 | JGI IMG/M metagenome (GOLD analysis project Ga0172380, IMG submission 119747) | Leachate microbial communities from a municipal landfill in Southern Ontario, Canada - Leachate well 162 metaG | ecosystem: Engineered > Solid waste > Landfill > Unclassified | place...
GCTTTAGTTCTTTGTTTACAATGGGCAGAACCCACCTTAATCGCTCTTCTTTAATTGTAGTTGGCATATTGATACTCATACGCCAGAATACTGCTATTCTGGAAAAACCGCCATATGTATGTGGACATTACCCTTTCCCATTGACGGAAAGCTTTTTTTATGATAAGGTGGTCAGTCAGGCGAGGAGAGAGGAGCGGCTCCTTAAAAATCAAACAAAGAGAGGAGAAAAGAGGCATATGGCAGCAATAAAGGTAGGAGGAGAGAAATTTGTCGTAAAATGTGTGTGCTGTAAAAGACGTGGAGTTAACACGTTGCGGAGCACGGATGGGCGTTGGACGCCTATGGGATATGTCCAAGAGGATGTTCTCGGTGAAATCGGTTTTGTTCTATGCTGCGACTATTGTCGTAAAGAGAATAGAATCAAATTTTAATGACAGGAGGTGTTTTATGTGTTCAGAAATGGATTGTGTCCGCGGAGATGTTGCAGGATGTCCTACTACCAAGAGATCTCTTGCTAAAAATAAACATGCACTGAAAAAAATCGCACAAGCGGCGACGGATCTGTCTGAAAATTGCTGTTCGCGGAATGGTAGGGAGGATTCGCCGGCCGGAATGGTGCTTATTCACGAAGGTTGTCCGCGGGTCATCGCGGCCAGTAAAGGGAAATAGGCAAAACATGTTTTTTTGAAAAGGCAGTTATCCGAATGGATAACTGCCTCGATTTTTTTGTAAGTATTTTTTCTGTCATTCTCGTGAAAACTCAATGCAGGTTCAATCGTCCCGATTGAATCGCATAGTTCTGGCAAGGCGAATTATTAAGTAAAAAATAAATTAAAATAAACTAAATATAGCATTTAGCTTTACCAGAAATTAAAAGGTTCAGGCGAAGACGCCTGAACCTGCAATAAGGAATTTAGTGTAGAAAATTAATGATGTGCGACTAGATTCCCGCATACGCGGGAATGACAGAGACTATTTTTCCAAAAACTTAGCCACTTCTTTTTCAATTTTTTGATATTCATCTAACCAAATAATCCGCGCATCTTTCTTGAACCACGTCATCTGTCTTTTGGCATAATCTTTTTCGGCCAGATATATTTTTTCAATCAGTTCTTCTTCGGAAATGTTTTTTTCTTTCAGATACTGCGGGATGAGGCGATAGCTCAAGCCGAAGCTGGCCAATTTTTTCCAACTCAAGCCACTCTTGTGCAATTTGTGCACCTCCTCAATCATACCGGCGGTAAATCTTTTTTTGACATTTAACTTTATCCTTTCATTTAGTTCTTCTTTCTCGCGCTTTATTCCTATTTGGAGGAATTGACGGTCTTTGGACATCGGATGTCCAAATGCATTAGGGACATCCGATGTCCTGTTTTGTCTGGGGACTTTGCCAATAGCTTGGCAGATTTCAATAGCTCGAATGAGGCGCACTGGATTTTTGGCGTCGATTCCGGCGGCGCGCTCGGGATCCAATTTTTGAAGCTCGGCAAATAATTCGTCAGTCGTTCTGTTACGTAGCATGCTACGTAACACAGGATCAGGCGCCACTTCCGGATAAATCACATCATCCACAATGGCCTTGATCCAAAAACCGGTCCCACCGCAAATAATAGGCAATTTTCCCCGCTGCAAAATATCGGCAATAACTCGGTCGGCATATTTTTTGAATTTAGCGACGTTGTAATCCGTCTTCGGGCTGACAATGTCGATGCCATAATGCGCAATGCCGTCGCTCCAGTAAATATTAAACTTTTGATTTTCGACTTCTGATTTATCTTTTGGTTCTTTGCCCGTGCCGATGTCCATCCCGCGATAAATCTGGCGCGAGTCAGCGCTCAGGATTTCGCCATTGAATTTCTTGGCGAGCCTGATGGCCGCACTGGATTTTCCGCTGGCGGTCGGGCCGAGGATGATTATGATCTTTGAAGATGGGGTCCTGTTTCTAATAGACATAGTTATTAGTCGTGTGAAATTGAGCGCATATAAGTCAATCTAAAATAAGGTACCATAATGTGCTGATAAAATCAAGAAAATTATTTTTTTTAGTTGTTGAATTGGCTAAAAAGGAGTAGTATAAGGAGTATGAATAAATTTTAGTTAAAATAAAGAATGAAGAAATTGAAGGGGATTGTTCTTATGTTGATTGTTCTTATTTCTGCCGGATCCTTTCGGATGGTTAATGCCGCATCGGGGGACATTGATACGACCTTTGATTCTGGGGGTACAGGAACTGATAGCTGGGTTGACGCACTAGCGAAACAATCGGACGGCAAGATTATTGTGGCGGGTGAAGGATTTACGGAATATGATGGTGTGGCCAGAAACAATATTGTTCGTATAAATATTGATGGCTCTATTGATAGCGCTTTTGATCCTGGATCAGGAGCTGATTGCGCCATTAATTCTGCTGCTATTCAGTCTGACGGTAAGATTGTTATAGGCGGATGTTTTTCCACTTATGATGGCGTGGCGCGTAATCATGTGGCTCGACTCAATTCTAATGGAAGTCTCGATGCATCTTTTAATCCGGGTGTTTATTTCTCAAATCAGGGATTGAACCTACAAATATATACTATTTCTATTTTATCTGACGGAAGGATAGTTGTGGGTGGAAAATTTTCTGTTACTGATGGTAGCTACAGTACGGCTGCTGTGGCTATAATTAACCCTGATGGATCCTTGGATGAAACTTTTGATACCGGAGGCGGAGCGAATGATTGGGTTATGGCGATTAAGGCCCAATCTGATGATAAGATTATCTTAGGTGGATTTTTTACCACATATGGCGGCGTTGGTGTTGGTGGGATTTTGCGTATTGATGCCGATGGGTCAATTGATCCTTCATTTGACTCCGGAACTGGGGTTGATTCTGGGGTGTATGCCATTACTATTCAGTCCGACAATAAAATCATTCTAGGCGGTGAGTTTACTGAATATGATGGTACGCCCAGAAGCGGGATTGCCCGAGTTGCCGCAGATGGGTCACTGGATAATTCGTTTGATTCTGGGCAAGGCGTTGGAACTGGCGAATATATTGAGGCTCTGGCAATTCAATCTGATAATAAGATTATTATTGGAGGATACTTTTCTAGTTATGACGGGACGTCAATAAATAATATTGCCCGTATCAATGCTGATGGTTCCCTAGACGATTCTTTTGTGGTTGGAACTGGAGCTAATGATGAGATTCTTTCCTTAGTTATCCAAGCCGATGGTAAAATTGTCGTTGCGGGAGGAGTGACGGATTATAATGGCACTTCTGTTGGCTATATATTCAGGGTGCTTCCCGGAACACCTTTAATTGTTGCCCCAACAATTTCAGTTGCATCGCCAAATGCATCCAATATTTCTAATACTGAAGCGACTATAACTGCCAATCTTTCTGACACCGGCGGTGAAGATCCTATTCGTGGAATTGAATATGGCATTGAAACCGGAGTTTACACTGTGGGCTCATGTACTGCCGCCACCGGTGGCACGGGTGATTACTCTTGCGTGCTCACTGGTCTTACTCCCGGAACTACTTACTTTGCCCGTGCCGAAGCCACTAATTCAGCCGGCACAACTTATGGAACAGAAGTTGAATTTGCTACCATAGCGGTTGAAGAATACATTAGTGTCGAAGAGGATGATGCCGATCCTATGGACAGCTGTAGGCCAACCAAGCTCAGAGCTAAAGGCGTTTCAGCTAATCAAGTCAAACTTATGTGGAAGGATAATTGCCATGACGAAGACGGTTATCAGATTGAAAGAAAAAAAGACAAGGGTAAATTTAAAAAAATTGCTACAATCAAAAAAAATCACGAGTCCTACGTTGATGACAAGCTGCAGCCAGACACTAAATATACCTATCGGGTGCGAGCACATGACGATGGCAGTGATTCTGACTATTCCAATGAGGATGCAGCTAGAACATTTGAAGTGTCTAATCTATCAGTGGCTAAGACTGCCATATCAACGGATAACTTTTTAGCTATTGGTACTGCGCCCATTGCTAGTGATACCATTGATACGACTACGAATGTTGGAACGCCCAGTGTTCCAAGTGGCAGTAGTGAGGCGGTGGCGGGCAAGATTGATAAGAATCCGAAGAAAAAAGATTCTGCTGTAGCACAAAAGACCAAAATTATGAGTGATTTCATCGGCAGTCCGGTCGGTCAGAAAGTCTCAGTGGCTGTTGAGGCGCTAGGTCTTTTAATGGGGACGATTGCAGTTGCAGCGACCAGTGCTATTCCGCTGCTGGCTTTGTCTTCATCGGCTCCTTTTACCAGTGGATTAACTAGAGGGTTTAGTTTTTTTGGGATATTAACGTCAAAAGGAAAGAAGAAAAAATGGGGAGTAGTGTTTGACAGTGATACGCATCAGCCGCTTGCTGGTGTGATGATTTCAATCATTAGCGCCGAAGGGAAGGTGCTTGATTCGATGAGTACTAATGCTTCAGGAAATTTTGGTTTTCTGGCAACCCAAGGGGAGTATAGCTTCAAAGTGTCGGCCAAGGATTATGTGATGGTTACTGATAAAGATGCGGATGAATTTTATGGAAAGATATATTCTGGGAAAACTTTTATCATAACGGAGGCAGATGTGGCTGAGATGAATATTGCGCTTAAATCGACCAAGATTAATTGGCAAGAACTTTCCAAAAGAAAAATAGCCGCGTACAAAACGGCGCTTTCTATCGCAGAGAAGCATATTTTTATGCTGGTGTTCTTCATCTGTTTTGCTATTTCGATTGGCATTCTTTATTTGGTTACTTCAGTCATCAACGCAATCATAGTCGCCCTATATCTGGCTATGGCAGTGTACAAACTATTTTTCAGATTTAAGAAATATGGATTGATAACTAGTATGACTGGTGAGCCGTTACCTTTTTCGATGGTAAGTCTTTATGCTAAGGATCAGCCGGAAAGAAGAGTGGCCTATTCTGTCAGCGATATTCTGGGCAGATATTTCGTGTTGGCCGAAGATCGGGGATATTCGATGAAGCTGCAAGGGCGTAAGTTGGGAGGTCAATCATTTAAAAGACTTTTCGATATCAAGGTAAAAGACGGAGTCTTCAAAAAAGATATCCGAATAGATGAGGGCGATTTCATAAATACCTAAGTGTCTATTCTTTCGGAGAAGTCAAAAGCCCTGCGGATTTTTTCGCAGGGCTTTTAAATTATAGAATTATAAGATTTCTCCTTCCAAGTTCCACTCGGCTACACCCGTGATTTTTACATTGACGATTTGGCCGATCAGATCTTTCCGATCAGTTTTAATCTTCACGTTTTTGAGCGTGCGGGTATGTCCGAAATATGCGCCAGCTTTTTTACTGTTCACTAGCACAGTAAAAGTTTTATTCAGATAGCTTTGGTTGTTTCTGAGGGCCGAGGCGGCGAGGATTTCGTTCAGATATTTTTCGCGGCGGACTTTTTTGATTTTCGGCACATTATCTTTCAGCTGGAACGCGGCCGTGCCTGGTCGGGGAGAGAATTGACCGAAGAAAACCATATCATAGCCGACTTTTCTCATCGCGGAAGCGGTTTTTTCCAATTGAGTTTTAGTTTCGCCGGGAAAGCCGACAATAATGTCGGAAGAGAGTGAAAATATACGTCCGGGTTTATTTTTGGCAAAACCTTTTTTGATTTTCTCAATCAATTCCAAATAATGCGCGCGGGTATATTTTCGGTTCATATTTCGCAGCACGGTATCATCGCCCGATTGGATCGGCAGATGCACCGCTTCGCAGACTTTTTCGAGACTGGTGATGGTTTCGATCAGCGCGTTTGTCATATCTTTCGGATGGGGCGTCATAAAACGGATCCAAAAAACTCCAGGCAATGAGTTGATCTTTTTAAGTAATTCGGAAAAATCTATTCTTCCATTCGATTTTGGATTTTGCAATTTGGATTTTGCAATTTGGATTTTTCCATCATAGCTGTTGACGTTTTGTCCTAACAAAGTGATTTCTTTCACGCCGCCCGCGATAAGCTCCTTGATTTCACTGATAATTTCTTCGGCCGGCCGGGAAACTTCTCGACCACGGGCGTGTGGTACGACACAGTATGAGCAAAAGTTGTTGCAGCCGGTCATAACCGGCACATAAGCACTATAAGCGTTATTGTATTTAGGAATGATAGACAAATAATCTAAATATTGCGTATTGTTTTGTCGTGCCGGAATTTCCAATTTCCAATTTCCAATTTCCAATAAATTTTCAATGATCCAATTTTCAAACAAATTAAATTTATTGATAGGGAAAAATAAAGTTACTTTCTTTTTCAATTTTTTCTGAATATCTTCCCGATTGGCTAGGCAGCCGGTCAAAATTATTTTTACGCGTGGATTATTTTTCCACAAATTGTGAATCTGTCCGTACGCCCGGTCTTCAGCCATTTTTCTGACGCCGCAAGTGTTGAAAACTACGATGTCAGCCTGGGCAATATTTTTGGCCGGCTTGATTTGACGCGCCTCCAAAAACCCGGCAATCCTTTCGGAATCACTGACATTCATTTGGCAGCCGAAGGTTTTGATGAAATATTTCATGATAGTTTAGTATATATAAGAATATACTGGAATTAGCTTAAAATCAAGGAAAACAAATGGGATATTTGAAAAAACCAAATATCCCAAAAGGATAGACTTCACGTATCTATCGGAACAATGTAACGCCCCTTTCTCAGCCAATCATCCCGCATATCTGAAGAGGGAAATCGATATTTTGGGATTTGTTTACTTCTATAGATTATATCTTCTCTTTGATTTCAGCAATAATCTTTTCCAAAAACTCCTCAGTCTTCATAGTTTCTTGTTCTTCTTTTCCGCGTTCGCGCACGGCCACGCTGTTATCAGTGGCTTCTTTTTCGCCCACAACTAAGATATACGGGATCTTTTGTTTGACTGCAGAGCGGATGCGTTTACCGAGGGATTCGTCCGAATCATCTATTTGCGCGCGAATACCAGACGCGATAAATCGCGTCTCTACACCCTTGGTGTAATCTTTGAATTTTTCACTGACTGGCAGAATCATCGTTTGGATCGGGGAGAGCCAAGTTGGGAAAGCACCGGCGTAGTGTTCGATAAGGATGCCCATAAAGCGTTCAAAGGATCCCATAATGGTGCGATGGATGAGCACGGGAGTTTTGGCTTGGCCGTCCGCATCGATATAGCTGCAGTCGAATTTCAAAGGCATTTGGAAATCCAATTGGATGGTGGCGCATTGCCAAGTGCGGCCAATGGCGTCTTTGAGTTGGAAATCAATCTTGGGTCCATAAAAAGCACCGTCTTTTCCTTTCAAACCATAATTTTCGCCATAAACTTCTTTCAAAACATCAATTAGATCTTTTTCGGCCTTGTTCCAAATTTCAATATCTCCCATAAAATCATCCGGCCGAGTGGAAAGGTAAGCTTTGTATTCCAATCTGAACGGTTTATAGATTTTGTCGACTAAACGAATGACATTTTTGATTTCCATTTCGACTTGATCTTCGCGGATGAAAATGTGAGCGTCATCTTGGGTGAATTGTTGCACTCGGAATAAGCCCCCGAGTTGGCCAGATTTTTCGTGGCGGGTGATGAGACCCGGTTCAGCGTAGCGCAAGGGGAAATCACGATAGGATTTCATAGAATTATTGTAAATCATAATAGCACCAGGGCAGTCCATCGGTCGCAAAGCGAATTGTTTTTCGCCCTCGATGCTCTTCACGAAATACATATCATCCTTATAATGATCCCAGTGGCCGGATTTTTTCCAGATGGACACGTCCAGCATTGAAGGGCAAAGGACGGTGTCATAGGCGAATTCTTTTTGCGCTTCAATCCAAAAATTTTTCAGTTCATTGAAAATGATGGCGCCTTTCGGATGGAAAAAAGGCATACCGGGCGCCACGTCATGAAAAGAGAATAGATCCAACTCTTTGCCGATTTTTCGATGATCCCTTTTTTCTGCTTCCTCGAGCATATGCAGATAGTTCTTCAGCTCGACTTTATTCTCAAAAGCTACACCATAAATACGCTGCAGCATCTTGTTTTTTTCATCGCCTTTCCAATAGGCGCCGGAAATCTTAGTGAGTTTCAATGCGTCAGGTTTAATTTCTCCGGTTGATGCTAGATGCGGGCCACGGCAGAGATCGACAAAGGCGCCTGTCTTATACACGGAAACTTTGTTTTCGCCGGCCTTGATCAGATCCTCGATAATTTCCACTTTGTAATCTTGTCCGGCCTTTTGGAAATCTTCGATAGCGGTGCCGGTCGAAATTTCCATCCGTTCGAACGGATGATTGCTTTTGATGATGGCGCGCATCTTTTCTTCCAAAATCGGCAGGTCTTCCGGAATCAAAGTACGCGGCAGGTCGAAATCATAATAGAAGCCGTTTTCGATGGCTGGACCGATGGCAAACTTAGCCTCGGGGAACATTTCCAAAATAGCAGTCGCCAGAACGTGCGCCACGCTGTGGCGTAGGATTTCAATTTTTTCATTTGAGCTTGCGTTCATAATTTTATTGTGTTAGTTTATTATTTAATGCCAAAGATTGCTTACATCCAACATTCTATCTAAGGAGGGAGCTATGCAAGGGGAACTGAAAATTTCAGTGATGTGCCCAGCTTGTGGAAATCAAACGGGAGTGGAAGAAGTGGAGCATACTATGGAGAGCGATATCACCAGTAGTCAAGAGGGGAGGATGATAAAGATCTATAAGCTGCATCCTGAAGCTCATATCCATTGTCCTTGGTGCAGAAGGAGATTGTCAATCGAAATCCGAAAAGCAGAGGGTGGTTTTGCAGAGCTACAAGTCAGTTGTTAACGACGCTGGGAAAGCAAAAACCCCGTCTCAAAAATCTTTCAATATCATACTATTGCAAACTTGCAAAAGGTATAATGAAGATTTCTGGGACGGGGCTATTTTTTTGTTACGTAGTATGCTACGTAACAATGTAAGTAATAGGATACTTACATATATTTCCTCGCGGTTCCACCCAAATTCCCGCCTTTCGCCTCTTCGGCGAGTAGCCGGGGAGGCTACATCGGCGGACGCTCTTTCGACCAGATACGTCAGGTCCTACGGAAGCTCGGCGGTTGGTAGCCGCGTCAGTGCTTCTTCTTAACTGTACTTCAAGTATATGGAAAAAAGAAGAGGAAGTCAATGTTTGTATGAACTTTAACTTATCGTTGACGCAGGTGATGATATTTGGTATTTTATGAATGATACAGGCGTTATTCTTAAACATAAAAAATATGTATAGCATCATCCTCTGCGGCGGCTCCGGTACGCGGCTGTGGCCATTGTCACGCAAAAATTTCCCCAAACCTTTCCTTAAGCTCTATTCCGAAAGATCGCTCATCCAAGAAACTTTCGAGCGGATGAGGGGTGTCATTGCGCCGGAGAATATCTATGTCGTGACGGACCAGGATAACTTTTTCAATGTTTTCAATCAGCTCAAGGAAATTTTTCCCGATTTCAAAAAAGAACAGATCGTCGTCGAACCGAGTCCCCGTGATACGACACCGGCCATTATGCTGGCCGTTAAATATCTCGAGGACAAGATCGGCATCGACAAAAAAGCGCCGATCATCGAAGTGCACAGCGATCATTATATCGGGAAAAAAGAAGCCTATTGGGAAGTGGTGAAAAAAGCGTTGGCTGCTCTGGGCGACCATATCGGCCTTATCGGTATCACGCCGACCAAAGCGGACACGGGCTTGGGTTACATCGAAAAAGGGGAGAAAGAAAAGGACTATTATCGAGTCTCCGCTTTCAAAGAAAAGCCGGACGCCGAAACGGCTGAGAAATTTCTGGCGACGGGCCGATATGTCTGGAACGCGGGGATGTATCTTTTTAATGCCGAGACGTTCGGTGAGGAATTGCAGATATGTGATCCGGCGATGTATGCGATGTATGCCGCGCCCTATGACAGTTTTTTGGAAAATTTCGCGCAGCTGCCCAAGATGGCGATTGATTATGTGTTGGCCGAACGTTCAAAAAGGGTTATTGTGTTCGAAGGCGACTTTGATTGGAGCGATATTGGGTCTTTCGATGTACTTTCTGAAATTGCTTCCGTAAATGCGGACATCAATACCAATCATTTGGCGTTCGATTCGAAAAATGTTTACACCAATTCCGCCAACAATCGCTTGATCGTCACGGTCGGCGTGGATGACATCAATATTGTGGAAAACAACGATGTTATTCTGGTGCAGAAAAAAGGTCAGAGCGGCGAGATCAAGAAAGTCGTGGAATATCTGAAGAAAAATGATTACAAAGAAGTCGAACATAATCTGGTGGGCTATCGGCCGTGGGGGAAATATGAAGTGCTGGTCGATGCCGTGAACCATAAGGTGAAAAAGATCATCGTTTCTCCCGGCGCATCGCTCAGCCTGCAATCCCACGAGAAGCGGGCCGAACATTGGATTGTGGTCAAAGGGACGGCCAAAGTGGTCAATGGCGAGAATCTCTTTACGTTGCACGAGAATGAAAGCACCTATATCTCAGCCAAGTCCAAGCATCGTTTGAGCAATCCTACAATGGAGGATTTGGAAATAATCGAAGTCCAATCCGGCAATTATTTCGGAGAAGATGACATCGTCCATTATGAAGATGATTATGGACGGCTTTAGCTGTAATTGGTGAAGAGTATAACAAATGACCGGATGAAGCCGGTTGTGGATAAGTCAGATTTGCCTTATCTCAGGCGGGGAGTATACTTGAAAGGCCTTACAATTTAATATTTCATTAAGAGACATCGATCCGCGCACAAGATTTTCCAAAATATCGGGAATGATTGGTTGCTACTGAGTGCGTGGGGAGTCAAATGGCAAAACCGGCTTAGATCAAAAAAGAAGTTTTTTGATTTGAGTCGGTTTTTTAATTTTAATTTTAAATAATTTAATCAAAACTTAACTAAAAATATGTTTGAAAGAATCTTCAAAAAACGTAATTTGGAAACGGCCAAGAAAATCTTTGCTAGTTTTATGATCCCCATCTTCGTCTTGCAGATGTCAGCACTAAACCTAGCTTTAGCCAGTCCGGCGATGGCGCTAACCGCAGTCGATCTCAATTGCTCCGATTCTAGCTTTACGGTGGTAGTCAATCATAGTGCCGGGGATAGATGTTTTAAAACTATCCAATCGGCCATTGATGATTCAAGCACTGAGGCGGGAGACACTATTAATGTTAAAAAAGCAAAGTATGTTGAAAAGGTAGTGGTGGATAAGGGTGTGATTATCTCTGGAGAAAAGAATGCTGATCTTACCGGACAATTCACGATTAGTCACGATGATGTGACAGTGGAAAAGATGGATATTGCCAATCCGGATGATAGCTTTGGGATCATTGCTACGGATGCGAGCCATCTGACATTTAAGAATAACAACATTCATGATATCGGAATTAATTTAGCCAAGGGTTCAGCTCAAGCCATCGGAATTGTGAGTAGCTCGTCCGACGTGAGTGACGTGGATATCGCAGGAAATGACCTTTTCAAGATTGGCAACATTGATATGTTGCACAATGGCTCGGCTGGCAGCAGTGCCAAAGGGGTGTATCTTGGAAATTCCGGTGGATCAAAAACTATTTCTGATGTGACGATTTCTAATAATGATATGACAAAAATATACGCTTCGACGGCTGACTGGAAGGGTTCTTCTGTGGGGTATGGCGGAGGGGCTGGGGCGTATGGAATTTTAGTAAATCACAAAACGGAGAATCTTAAAGTGAAAGATAATAAAATTAACATACTGGAAGGTCTTTGGTCCCATGCTATCGGCTTGGAAAATGACACACCGGACGCTGAAGTTTCTGGGAATACTATAAATAATCTCAAAGATCATAAAGGCGGAGCTGATTCAATGGCTCTGCGGTTGGAATCAAATCCAAGCGCAACAAATATTGCACTGGACAATAATAAGTTCAATGGCAAAAAGTTATCAATCGATATCTCAACTGTATTTGTAGATGCCGCTTGGACATCATTGAATCCTGATATAAATACTTTTCCAGAGATATTGAACGGCTCAACGTACATTTATTATGGCATTAATGCTTTTTCCAATATTCAAGATGCCGTGAAGGGGGTCGCGAACGGAGGAACTGTTAACGTGGCAGATGGAACATATATTGAAACCGGTCAGATAGTTATTGATAAGGATTTGTCTATTGTCGGTCACAACAAAACAAAAACTATAATCAAGCCGGCACAGGATACTGCTGGGACTATTCATGATCCGTCAAGTGGATGGTTCTCAGTGAATTCTGGCAAGACTTTCAATCTGAACAAAGTCACTTTGGACGGTAGTGGAAAAAATATTTTAGCAGGCATATTTTCCAAAGGACATGGAATTATTGAAAATAGTATTTTCAATAATATCCATTACGCCAAATATGCAGGTATTGGAATCGAACTTTTTGGATCGGATATGACTATCAGTAAAAACAGTTTCAATAATATCGAGCGCATCGGAGTGTTCAATGGAAACAACACAGATTCAAAGATAACCGGCAATGTTTATACCGGTAAAGGCGAGGGTGATTGGCTGGACTACGCCTTTGAAGTCGGTCGCGGCAGTAAGGCGGATATAAGTGGAAATACTGTCTCAAAAAATAGGGGCATAGCTAATGACGGATCTACTTCTGCGGGCATTCTTGTAACCAGTTACTATGGTCCGAGTTCGTCTCAAGCTACAATTACAGGAAATAAGATTTCCAAATGTACTGATGGCATTGCTGTTGGATATGACACGAATGATACTAGCGTGGTGGTGGCGCATAAGAATAAATTGAGTGAAAATGTAAACGGAGTAAATTCAACCAAGCCTTTGGTGGATGCGACTGAAAATTGGTGGGGAAGCGCAAGTGGCCCTAAAGATGATATTTCAGGGGACGGCAGTATATTGGACACCAATATAGGCGGCAAAGGCTCTGTGGCTCTTGGCGCAGTTAAATATGCTCCGTGGTACACCAATGCCGGAATGACGGATGAAACCTCTCCTAATGCCATCACTAAAGATGCAACCAACATATCTTTATATGACGCGACTCTGAATGGAGCTGGCGGGGATTATGACGCAATTGGACATTCTTTCTGGGTGTCACTTGCTCCATTCGCTACTACGAGTCCAAACATCCCAAATGGTGTTTATTCCACCCCTGATTTCGGGGCGATCGCTGCTAATACAGATTTTTCAGCACCTCTTTCTCAGGTAACCACACAGGGTATACATTCGAATATGCCAGCCATTACTCCGAATACGAAATATTATTATGTGGCTTGGGCGCGGGTGGGTGATGTGTGGTATCCAGGAGAAATAAAAACTTTCACGACCTCGCCAATCGTGTTGCCGAGCGTACCGACAAACGGTCAGCCGAATAATTCTTACGAAACCACTAATAATTTCTATTTTACTTGGGACAATTCGACGGCCGGATCATATCCGATCGGGCAATATGAATTTCAATCATCCGAATCAAGCAGTGTCGATGCTGATGGTTTGCTTATAAACCCTTGGAATTCTATTGCTAATGGAAACAGTGAACAGAATCATCTGACGACACCAACCATTCATTCGACCGGAGCGGGTGATGGAAAATATTACTGGCAAGTGCGAACTATCGATATTAATGGAAACAAAAGTGCTTGGAGCCCGATTTGGAATATGACGATCGATACTCATGCGCCGACGACACCGCAATTTTCTTCTCCAGCTGATAATACCTTTACAAATGTAAATGCTATTACCTTGAAATGGACAGGTGGAGATGATACGGGGTCGGGAGTGAAAGGTTACATATTTCGTTACGTTTTTTATTCGGCTAATGGCGGAAATCCTATCGATTGGTCTTCGGGATTTGTGGCGGGTACGCAAAAGACACGCTCAGGTTCATTTGGTCATGGCGAGGGTCGTTATGTAATGTATGTAAGAACCATTGACAATGCTGGAAATGAAAGTTCAGAGAGTAATCCCTTGACGGTTACTTATGACAATACCGCACCAGCAGTTCCGACCGGGATATATTTCAGAGATACTGTGAATAACAAGGATGTCCAATGTGGAGGATTTACTTCAGCAAGAAACTTTGATGTCCATTGGAACGCTAATGCTGAATCGGATTTTGATCATTACGAATATATTTCTTTTAATGCGGATGGTAGCGTAGGTCCAATTAGAACATTTACTACTCCGGATTTTATTGCTTCTTGGTGGACAGTGCCAGTGCAAGGAACCTATGGAGTTCAAGTAAGGGCAATTGATCGTAATGGAAATGCCTCTGCTTGGTCTGGAGGTGTGCAAGGAATAGTGAATAGTTGTAAATATACATCTGATTGGACTGTGCCGTCCAAAGTGAAAATCACGGCGCCAACAGCAGAGCAATCTTTTAATAAGACTCCAATTTTGAATAAATGGGACGCTAGTGTTGATAATGGATCGGGAATTGCGAAATATCAAGTCTGGTATGCTTATGATGACAAGCATTCATTCTCAGACAGTACTTGCGGTGTTACGACAGTTGATGGGAAAGACGGAAGATGTCGCGATGTTGATGTGCCTGCTACATCCCGCAATCATATTCCTGGCTTGAACGAGCAGGGGGGTGTGACAATCCTTGTACGGGCAATTGACAAGGCCGGCAATAAAGGTGCGTGGAGTGACCCAGTGCATTATGTTTATGATGCGACAGCGCCGATTATTACCATGAATAATCCTAATTCTGATCCGACTCAATCCAAGACCATAACGGCCTCTGCAAACGAGGGAGCATTGTCAATGTTTGTTAACGCTCCAGGAGTAACGACTTGCGACGGATTCCTGAGCTTTATTCCTTATGCTGACAAAATATTTGGTGCGGAAGCGGACAATGGTCGAACGATCTGTTATCGAGCTGTTGATGCGGCAAGCAATGTAACCTATCAATTGTCTGGTGTGATTGCGGGAATAGACACAACCGCTCCAGTCGTCGATATCACTTCTCCTGCGTCTGGATTTGTGGCGGGAACAGTTGATATTAAAGGAACAGTGACAGACGCCAACCCCGACCACTATTATCTAGTTATCAAAAATAGCTCAAATAACGTGGTTGCCGGACCAAATACGATTTACAATGCAAGTTCATTTACTGATGAATCTTTATTTACATGGAACACGAACTCTGGTTCTTTTCCTGACGGAACATATACGATTGATCTTGAAGCTCGTGATAAGGCTGATAACAAAGATGCTGGCTCGGTCAAAACTATAAGTGTCATAGTTGATAATACTGTGCCTGAGAGTACGATAACTTTTCCGGTGGGCGATGATGACGGAATAGTATATAGCAATGATTGGGATGGTACAATAACTGGAACAGCTAGCGATACTACAAGCGGCGTGGCGGGCGTGAAAGTTTCAGTTAAAAACAGCGAAGGGAATTATTGGAACAGTAATACAGCGGCATTTGATAGTGCGACGGACGTTTTGAATGACGCTGCTATAACGTCAGGAATGGGAACCGATTCGGCTACTTGGGCGTTTGGGGTAACTTTGCCGGAAGGAGATGATTCCTACACCATCAAATCTCATGCGACAGACAATGTCGGAAACATGGAAAACACTTATACGCTAACCATTGTGCTCGATAAAACCATTCCGGAAGTTTCACTTTCGATTGACCCGGCTGATCCCAACGGTGATAATAATTGGTACACCACTAAACCGACCATTACGTTGAACGCTGGTGACAATATTAAGCTCGACAAGATTGAATATCAAATTGACTCCAAAATCGGCACCTGGACAACCTACATGAGTCCGGTGACGATTGATGAAGGTCAGCATATTTTCTATTATCGTTCGCTTGATATGGCAGGTAATTTCAGCCAGATCGGAGTGAAAAATGTGAAAGTCGATACAAAAAACCCCGATACGGTCAAAAGTGTGGATGCGCGCTATGATGAAAAAGGTAATGCGGTGAAATTGAATTGGAACGCCGATGATGAGGATATCTACCAAGTGTATATCTACAAAGGAGACAAAAAACACTTTGCTATAAATTTCGATTCACGCATTGCCAAAAATGACAATAAGAATGAGGATATCACGGACAACGATGTCGAAGTCGGAAAAAAATATTATTATAAATTTGTCAGTTTAGATGAAGCGGGGAATAAAAGCGATGTAAAAATCGTTTCAATCAAGATAGCGGAAGACGGTACGGGAGTGACTGTGACTGATGAGGGCACAGAAAGTGCGCCGCAAGAAGCAGTTTTGGGTGCTGACGCTAATGGTAATGAGAATCAGGGCCAGAACCAAGAAGGGCAAAATGTTGGAGCGGGCGAAGGACAATCTGGCAATGGGCAGGTAGAGGGCGTTGCGACTTCCAAAAATGATTCCGTTCAATCTAATCGAAATTGGTGGTATATCATTCTGGCTGTAATAGGGGCTATCCTCTTGGGAACATGGTATTATCGTAAAAGGAAAAGAGTGCTTCCGAAGATAGGTTAACTTTGGAATAGAAGTCTCGGAAGTAAGGCTCGGCGCAAAAGTAAGTGTCGAGCCTTTGTTTTTGGTCTGGACTATTTCTTGGTACAATGGAAAAGAGATAGGAGAAATGAATCATAATTTGTGCGCGCATAGTTATTCACAGAGGGATGATTGACAGTGATATGACTACACTGGTAAAATATCATCATAAGAAGGTTTCGCTTTTTGAGAATACAAAAATGGATATCGAACAAAATTTGCAGAAATATTTCAATTTCAAGGAGTTCCGTCCGGGACAGAGGGAAATCGTGGAGACGATCATAGCTGGCCGTGATACAGTGGCGCTCATGCCGACCGGCGGGGGAAAATCACTGTGCTATCAATTGCCGGCTGTGATGCTCCCCGGGCTCACCGTCATCATTTCTCCACTCATCGCGCTTATGAAAGATCAGGTGGACGCGTTGTCCGCTCGGGGTATTCCGGCCACTTTTTTGAACAGCAGTATCGACGCGGCGGAAGCGGCGAAGCGCGTGGCGGAAATCAAGGCTGGTCGGACAAAAATATTATATATCGCGCCGGAGCGTTTGGCCGCGCCCAGCTTTGCGCGTCTTTTTTCAGAATTAGACATCAGTTTTCTGGCGGTGGACGAAGCACATTGCGTTTCGCAGTGGGGGCATGATTTTCGGCCGGACTATCTGAATATCAAAAAACATTTGCAGCGGCTCAAAAATCGTCCGATCGTGGCGGCGTTTACGGCCACGGCTACGCCGGAAGTGAAAAACGATATCATCGAACGGCTCGGCCTTCTTAGCCCGGCGGTTTTTGTGCGCGGATTTGATCGGCCGAATCTGAAATTTTTCGTGCAAAAAAATATCAAGCCCAAAGAACGCTATTTGGAAGTGTTGCGTCTCATCAGATCGATCAAAGGTTCGGGCATCGTGTATGCGCTCACGCGCAAAGAAACAGAAACGCTGGCCGATTTTTTGTCCGGCAATGGGATTCCATCGACGGCTTATCACGCGGGACTGGCGGCGCCGAAAAGGGAAAAGATCCAGAATGATTTTATGGAGAACCGTTTCAAAGTCATCGCGGCCACAGTGGCTTTCGGGATGGGCGTGGACAAAGCGGATGTGCGTTTCGTTATCCATTCAGGGATGCCAGGGAGCCTGGAAGGCTACTATCAAGAAGCGGGGCGCGCGGGGCGAGACGATGAAGAAGCCTATTGCATCTTGCTCCACAGCAAAAAAGACACTAATATGCACAATTTTTTCTTGCGCGGCGACCGGAAACTTATTATGGCGCAAGGGAAAAGTTGGGAGGAAGCGGGAGAAATTTTGGAGGTGAAATATCAGAAATTGGATAAGATGATGGAATATGTCGAGAGCGCCGAGTGCCGACGGCGTCTAATCCTTAAATATTTCGATGACCCGGAATATGCCGAAGAAAAACATAATTGTCGCGGTTGTGATGTGTGTCTCAAATGGAAAAAGAAGACGGAAGAATTTGGGACAGACGTCGACTCGCATAAAGCGGTGAAACGGCAATTGATTGGTGGTACCGTGAAAGAAACAGTACGCCTGTTCGAGCAAGGTCACACGCCGCTGGCGATTGCCAAGATGCGTTCGCTGGGCGAAAGCACAATTATGGGACATTTGATTGATTGGTACGTGGCGGGCGGTGAAGTGGAGATTGAAAGATTGGTTTCTTCTCAGGAGGAAGACCGAATCGCTGAGGTCATTATGAGTGCCAGAACGCAAAGACTGAAACCGATAAAAGAACTGTTGCCGGAGAATATCAGTTATGAAAAAATACGCTTGGTGCTGGCCAAGCTGAAACGTGAAAGCCAAGCCTAATTTTTTTAAATTTTTTTATGCATAAAAACAAAAATCAAGAAGTAATTCCTAATGAAAGGATGCATTTTCAAGGTACAAAATTGGCACCTTGAAATAAGAATAATTTATATAAATATATTTAAAACAAATTTATGTCCAAAATAGTTTCCAGCATTAAAAAGGAATTGCGGGCAAAAGGTGCTGCCGAAATTATAGCCAGCGAACGGCGTTTTTTCAAGGAGCCGATCAAATCGCACGGTGTCCGTTCGGCGGAGGTGGCAGCCATCGGTCGGAAACATTTTCGCGAGGTTAAAAATCTTGGGAAAAAAGAAATCTTTGCGTTGTGCGAAGAGCTTTTACGCTCGGGCTACAACGATGAAGCGTGGATTGCGTGCGAGTGGTCATATAACTTAAGAAAAGATTATGTACCCGCCGATTTCAAAATTTTTGAACGGTGGATAGAAGAATATATCGACAACTGGGCCAAGTGCGACACTTTTTGCAATCATACGATGGGCGCTTTTCTGGTCGAGTTTCCAGCTTGTGTCAAAAATTTAAAAACTGTTTGGGCGCGCTCCAAAAATTGCTGGCTCAGGCGCGCTTCTGCGGTCAGCCTCATCATTCCGGCCAAGCGCGGGCAATTTTTGCCGGATATTTTTGACATCGCGGACATCCTTTTGGAAGACGAGGAGGATATGGTACAAAAAGGTTATGGCTGGCTCTTGAAAGTGGCGAGTGCGGCGCATCAAAAGGCAGTGTTCGATTATGTTATGCAAAACAAAAAGCGTATGCCACGTACCGCCTTGCGTTATGCCATCGAAAAAATGCCGGTGAATTTGAAAAAACAGGTGATGAAAAAATAGTTCCAGCTTGTTGTAGTAAAACTATGCCAAAAGAAATCACGCCATTTGAAAAACTGGTCTATGCGGCTTGCCAAAAAATTCCCCGCGGGCGAATTTCAACGTACGCCGAAATTGCAAGATATATAAAAAATTCCAAAAGTGCACGGGCCGTGGGAAACGCGTTGAACCGCAATCCATATGCTCCTAAAGTGCTATGCCATCGAGTGGTGCGTAGTGACGGAACAGTCGGCGGTTTTGTGCATGGCGAAAAAAAGAAAATAGAAATTTTGAAGAAAGAAAATGTAGCTATTAAAAATGGTAGAGTGGTGGATTTCGATAAGGTTTTTTGTGTGATACAATAACAATAGGCTTGTCATTCCCGCGTAGGCGGGAATCCAGTCTCAAATTATTAAGTTTCTGCACTAGATTCCCGCTTTCGCTGGAAGGATATTATAAATAATTAATCATTAACAATAATCTTATGTCAAAAACTCAGGAAAATTTGGCGGCGGCGTTTGCTGGGGAGTCGCAAGCCAATCGAAAATATCTGGCCTTTGCGGCCAAAGCGGAAAGTGAAGGACACTTGGGTCTCGCTAAGCTTTTCCGCGTGGCAGCGGAGGGAGAAACGGTGCATGCCTTGAATCATTTTGACGCTTTGGACGGCGTGAAGGATACAACTGAGAATTTAAAGAGTGCCATTTCAGGTGAGACTTATGAAATCGAAAAGATGTATCCGCAATTCTTGGCTGAAACCGAAGAGGGCGAAGGCGCAGCTAAACTAAGTTTTACGCGCGCCGAAAAAGTGGAAGAAATCCATCAAAAGATGTTTCAAGCGGCGCTCGCTAAATTGGAATCCGGAGAAGAGATCTCGGAAAGTGACTACTATGTTTGTGGAGTATGTGGTTATCCGTCAGAAGGTGAAGCACCAGACGTGTGTTCGATTTGCGGCGCACCTAAAGTTAAGTTCGGGAAAGTCTAGAGCATGTAGTGTATTTTATTTAAATTTTAAATATTCGCCGGAGGACGAAGAAAAAATATGTATAGACCTGATGCGGGGGGAGGATACACGGAAAAAAAATATGAACCGGAGAGGCCGCCGGAAGAGATAATTTTCAAAGATAAGACTATCTGGGAGGAAGAACCGGTGCCGGAGGAATTGATGCAGATTATTAAGGATAATTCTGCTGTCCAAGAAGCCATTTTATTGGTCAGGGAAAAATGCAAAGTTTCCGATGTCAGGCATATCATAAGGACGGCTAAGTTAATGCTGGCGGTTCTGGATTCAGAGGAGATGCAAGGGCGCATTTCTTCATCAGACAGGAAATTTCTTTTGGAAGCATCCTTGGGACATGATGTGGGCAAGGCGTTTGTACCTCAGGAGATTTTGCATAAAGAGGAAGAATTGACTAAGGAAGAGAGAAAAATCATAGATGGACATATTGGAAAAGGAGAAAATTTTTTTAGAACACGCGGATACGATGCATTGGCGGAAATCACCGTCCGTCATCATCAGATAAAGGGAAAACGTCGCAGTAATGAAGAGCGGAGAAAGAAAAATTTACCGATAAAAGATGAAAGAAGAAATGAGCAACCCGGAGAAAGACGCGTAGATAAGCCGGATTATGACCGATTGGCTAAGCTTTTGTCTGTGGTGGATGTTTTCGAATCAATGGGAAATCCCGAGAGAGAATATGCGAAAAATAAATCAGCGCAGGCTCTTCTGGCTGCAAAAGAAAAGGAACTTGGCGAGTTTGATTCGCCGGAGGAACTCCAGATGATCCGCGTTCTTGAGGGTATGGATCCCAATAGCTTACGCCAGAGAGTCAGAGAAGAAATCCAAGAGTCAACGGCGTTTTATTCGGTGGGTTGACAAAGTTTTTTTCGGGGTGTTGCGCGATTTTCGCAAAACCCCTATAATACAGAGGTAAAAGGGGAATGTAATTAATTTAATCAATCTCGCCCTCGGCGGGACAAAACGAAATGGCAAAAATGACAAAGGCTCAGATCATGAGCGCGATGGCCGAAAAAACCGGTCTAGCTAAAAAAGAGGTAGTAGCATTCATGGATGCTCTAACAGGTATGGCGTATTCAGAAGTGAAGAAGAACGGAGAATTCGTTCTACCAGGATTTGGAAAATTGGTGAAAGTGCACCGAAAGGCTAGAATAGGTGTTAATCCTGCCACCGGAGAAAAGATCCAGATTGCCGCCAAGACTGTGGCTAAATTCCGCTTGGCCAAAGTGGCTAAAGAAGCGGTCTTGTAAGCTACTTTTTCCAGACAGTACAAAGACCCTCGGTTATGCCGAGGGTCTTTTTTGTGATATAATCAGGGAAGGAAAGACGTAATATATGTATGATCAAGAAATATAATTTTTAACTTCACCTCGGCCGGATGGTCCGCTGAAAGCGGAACACGCCGGAGTAAAAAATATGGAAGAACAAAACATCAAGTCTTGCGATTGCGGTCCAGAGTGCCAGTGTGCCAATGGCGTTGATTGCAAATGTGCTCACGAGAAAAAGAAAAGGAAGAAATATTTCTTCTTTTTGGTCGCTCTTGGGCTGATTCTGGTCGCGGCGGTAGTAATCGTCTCACTGCTGCGTGAGCGACTGGTTAATCCGACCCAAAACCAAATCACGGTCTATGGCGAGGGCAAAGTGGAATATGCGCCGGACATTGCTACGGTAAATCTGGGGGTGCGAGTGGATAAGGCCGCTACGGCGGCGGATGCTCTCACTCAGATGAATGATAAGATCAAAAAGATCACGGACGCGGTGACGGCTTTGGGCATTCCGATGGCGGATATCAAGACTGAAAGTTATAATTTGTCGCCGACTTATGATTACAAAGATGGCGTGTCCAGTGTTTCCGGCTATAACGCCAGTCAGAATTTGGACATCAAGGCGCGCGGTGTGGACAAAAACACCGAATTGGTGAACAAAATCGTAGCGGCGGCGGGGGACAATGGGACTAACGCTGTGCAGGGAGTGAACTATGCTATTGAAAATCCGAATGATCTGCGCCAGAAGGCCCGCATTGCAGCCATAGAAGACGCTCGAAGTAAAGCTGTGGCATTGGCGGAAGCGGCCGGCATCAAGAAGTTGGGCAAAGTTTTGAGCTGGTATGAAGATGCGCCGATGACGGGCGGTGGGAACGGATATGCTTTGTCAGCTGATTCAGCGCAAGGCTTTGGCGGCGCGGCGGCTCCGAAAGCCATCAGTACCCCCCAAATTTCTTCTGGTACGCAGGATATCGTGATTGATATGGCAGTGAACTTCGAAGTTAAATAAATCTAAATTTATCGCTATGGAAAAAGACCTCCAAGATCGATTGGACGCGCAAGACAAGAAGCTAGCAGAAATTTACGCGTCAAGCGAAAAGATGAGGAGATATTTTTTGTGGACATTGATCGTGACTGTGGCAACCATTCTTTTGCCGCTCATTGCGTTGGCTCTAATCCTGCCGTGGTTCATGAGAACCCTTTCTTCGGCCTATGGCATATAGCATATTCTCTCGTAAAAAAAAACTTCCCGATGTTAAAAAAAGTCGGGAAGTTTTAGTCGGCGAAAACATCATCAGATATACGCTCCGAAAAAGTCGGCAAGCCAGGCATCTGCGCTTGTCGGTTTCGGCTGACGCGAGCGTGCGCCTCAGTGTGCCGATGCGCGTGAGTGAGAAGATGGCGGACGATTTCGTGCGCGCCAAAGCGCAGTGGGTTATGATGCGTTTGGATGATTTTAAAAAAAATCCCAGTGCTTTGCCGCCGGCCACGCGCGCCGATTATTTGAAATACAGAGAGTTGGCGCGCGAGATTGCGGAAAAGAAGTTACAGCATTTCAATCTGGGGTATGGATATCAATGGAAAAAGATCGCTATCCGTAACACCAAGACCAGATGGGGGAGTTGTTCGGCCTCAGGCAATTTGAATTTCAGTTATCGTATTATTTATTTACCAGAAAAATTGTGCGACTACATCGTGGTCCACGAACTGTGCCATCTTGGGCAATTCAACCATAGCGCGAAGTTCTGGGCGCTCGTGGCGCAAGCCGTGCCGGATTACAAAATGAGGAGGAGGGAGATAAAAAAAATGTAATTTAGATGTAGGAACAGGGCATTGCCCCGTTCCTACATCGATTAATCATAAAGAATATCTTATTTAAGCCAAAAAACACCCACGCCATTGACAAAATGGCGTTTTAGGTGTATAATCGACCGTTAAGCTAGAAAAGTGAAAAGAGGCTGACTCGTAAGAGTTATTTTACAAAAGCAGTACTTCAAAAGGAGGCTGGCTATGAGTAATAATAATTTGATGTTTATCGAGGATCAGGCGAGGGAATTGATTGCACACGTAAGGAACAGCGATCAACTGGGAATTCCTGAAGACATTAGGCGGCTGTCAGAATGTCTGCTGCTCAGTGTCATTCTGGAGCGTATAAACGAGCATTCATCAATGCCAAGGACAAGGAGGGTGTGATGCTAGAGCTGCCGGCTAAAACCAATCCGTTTACTGAGAATTTATCAGTAAGCGGATTTTTATTTTTCTAATACTTCGTCACATAAATCTTCCCATCTCCAATAATTGCCTGGATCTTTTCAGTGAGGCCTTCGAGGTGGTTCACGCAATAGGGGGTTTCGATTTTTTTGCCGCCGATGGAGAGATAAATTTTAGTTGAGCCGAGATCACAACGGTCAAAAAGTGCGGAAAGTTCTTTTAGGGTTTCTTGGCCGAAGCTGGCGGGGAGAACGACGGTGATGCGCGGGTGGCTTTCGGTCGGGGGGATATTTTTCTCTGGGCTAGTGTTGTCAGAAGTTTCCATGGGGGCTTCTTTTTTTGGGGCGTAAATCGGGGTGAGCGGGTGGCCGTTGGCTTTTTGCGTGTGTGCGACGCGGGTGAAATTTTCCATTTCGGCCTGATTGACTTGTCTTACGCTGTCGGCTAAAAGTTTGAACTCGCCGTCTTTGTTGGAAAGTTTGCCGGTGGCGAGAATTATCTGGTCTTCTATCCAGATAGAGCCCGTCGCTTCCAAAGTTTTCGGGAAGACCAGGATTTCCATTCGTGAGTCCATATCTTCCACGGTGACGAAAGCCATCACTTTTTGATTTTTGAGATAGATTTTTTTGATCGTCGAAATCACACCCCCGATGGAAATGTTCTGGTTGACGTGTTCCAATCCGACCTGTCTAATCGGCACGGCCATTCGCGCGAAATATTCTTGATATTCTTTGACCGGATGATCACTGATGTAGAGTCCGAGCAATTCTTTTTCCCAAGTGAGGCGGTCTTTTTTTTCGGCCGGTGCCGTTTCAACTAATTTAATTTCCGGTAACTTAACTTCTTCCAAGCTGAACAGGCTGCCTTGATTGGTGCCGGTCAACTTTTCCAGATTTTTGCTATGCATGATGATATTTTCAATGGAGGCGATGATGGCGTTCCTCTCAGCGAAAAGGTCCAGCGCCCCGACTTTGGCGAGCGCCTCGATGGATTTTTTATTCAGGTCTTTATGATGGACTCGTTCGATAAATTCGGTAAAGCTCTTGAATTTTCCGCCACGTTTTCTTTCTTCCACAATCTCATGGGCAATCGTGTGGCCGACATTTTTAACGGCGTTCAGTCCGAAGCGGATCTTTTCTTTTTTATTTTCCGGATCGATGATGACGGCGAATTCCTCGAAACTTTCATTGATGTCGGGCGGCAGGACTTCGATGCCCATTTCGCGGCACTCAGCCACTTCGATGGCCACGCGATCGATATTATCCTGGTCGGAGGTGAGGAGCGCGGCCATAAATTCGGCGGGGAAGTGGGCTTTCAAATAGGCCGTCTGGTAGCCGACCATAGCATAACAAGCGGCGTGAGAGCGATTGAAACCATAGCCCGCGAACGGTTCGATGTAAGCAAAAACTTTTTCTGCCACGGCACCGGAGATATTCTGCTTGATGCAACCATCGATGAATTTGACTTTTTGTTCTTGAATGAGAGCGAATACTTTTTTCCCCATCGCTTTTCGCAGCACATCCGCTTCGCCGAGTGAAAATCCGGCCAACTGTTGAGCGATCTGCATCACTTGTTCCTGATAGACCGCCACGCCGTAAGTCTTTTCCAAAATCGGTTTCAATTTGGGATGCAGATATTCGATTCGGCGTTCGCCATGTTTTCGCGCGATGAAGTCTGGAATCCAATCCATTGGACCGGGGCGGTAGAGTGCCACCATAGCGATGATATCTTCAAAGACATTCGGTTTCAAAAGTTTCAAATATCTTTTCATACCGGAACTTTCCAATTGGAAGACGCCGGTTGTGCGGGCTTCCTGCAAGAGTTTGAAAGTTTCCTTATCGTCTTCAGGAATGTCATTCACATCCAGTTCGATGTTCCTGATTTTTTTCACGATACGTAAAGTGTTCTGGATGATAGTCAAGTTTTTGAGGCCCAAAAAGTCCATTTTAAGGAGCCCGATCTTTTCGATGAAGCTGGATTTGGTGGAAGAAGAATATTGCGTTACCATACCGGATTCTTTCCCAATGATGCGCTGGAGTGGAGTATATTCCACCACCGGATCTTTCGTGATGACTACGCCGCAAGCATGCATCGAAGCGTGACGAGCCACGCCCTCCAGACGCGCCGCCGAGTCGATCAATTTTTTGCCGTTCGAGTCGTTGGCACGCAAATCAGAAAATTCTTTGACGTTTTCCAGAGCGCCGGCGATATCGGAAAACATCGGAATCATTTTGGCGGTGCGGTCGCAAAAATCATAAGGGAGGCCGAGGGCACGGCCGGCATCGCGGATAGCGGCGCGGGCGGCCATCGTTCCGAAAGTGATGATTTGCGCCACGTGATCATCGCCATATTTTTCTCGCACGTAGGCCAAAACTTCATCGCGGCGGTCATCGGCAAAATCCATATCCACATCGGGCATAGAGATCCTTTCCGGATTGAGGAAACGTTCAAAGAGCAGGTCATATTTGATTGGGTCGATATTGGTGATGCCGATGAGATAACTTACGAAGCTACCAGCGGCCGATCCGCGTCCCGGACCAACCACAATCCCTTGAGAACGCGCCCAATTAACGAAATCAGCTACGATGAGAAAGTAGGAGGCATAACCGGTTTTTTTAATAATATCCAATTCATAAGCCATTCTTTCTTGGTGTGTCTGGTTAAAAGTGTCCCCAAATCTTTTATGTAAACCTTCTTCGGTGAGCTTTAATAAATATGTCTCAGCTGTGTAACCTTCCGGCACGTCATAGTGCGGCAGTTGAGTTTCGCCTAATTTTATCTCTACATTGCATTTATCAACCACCTCTTGAGTGTTTGTGATCGCTTCCGGAATATATGCGAAATGTTCGGCCATCTCTTCCGGACTTTTGAGATAGAGCTCGAAATCCATCAGATTCATCCGGTTGGTTTCATTCACTTTACGGTTGGTCTGGATGCAAAGCAGGATATCTTGGATCTCGTTGTCTTCCTTTTTGACATAATGGATATCATTGGTGGCGACTAGTGGAATATTATTTTTATGGGCAATTTTAATGAGCGCTTCATTGGCGATGGCTTGGTTGGGGAAATTGGGATGATGTTGCAATTCCAGATAGAAATTGCCGGCCCCGAAAATTTCTTGATATTCTAAAGCCAGCTTCTCAGCTTTTTCAAGCCCGCTTTTCACCGCGGCGGAGGGCACTTCGCCTTCCGCGCAAGCGCTGAGGCCGATGAGACCGGCGGAATATTTTTGCAGCAGTTCTTTATCGATGCGCGGTTTGTAATAGAAGCCATCAATGTGGGCGAACGTGATGAGTTTCATTAGGTTTTTGTAACCGATTTCGTCTTTGGCCAAGAGGATCAAGTGGAAGCGCGTGCGATCCTCGGTGGTATTGTTCTTGCTCAAATGATCTCCTGCCGTGAGATACATCTCGCAGCCGATAAGAGGTTTTATCCCGCGGGCTTTGGCTTTGATAAAAAATTCTACCGCGCCATAAAGCACGCCGTGATCGGTGATAGCCAGAGAATCCATTCCGAGTTCTTTGGCGCGATCAAGAATATCGTCAATCTTGGCGAGACCATCGAGGAGGGAATAATGAGTGTGAACATGCAAGTGGGTAAATTTTGGCATAATTTATTTATGAAAATTAAATAGGCTTAGAATTACAAATGACAAATTTCAAATATCCAATAAAATCCAAAGTTCAAATGTCAAAATAGTTGTCATTTAGATTTAGGATTTTATTTGGCATTGGGATTTTGAAATTTGATATTGGGAAAAAACAAAAACTACCTTAAATCAGTAGTTTAAAAAATATCTTGAAACAGTTTGAGGTTTCCATCTATTTGATTATCCTCCAGGATCCGGATTGCTCCAAGGATAGTGGCAGGATGATTATATCGGTAGTATAACATAGGGGGTGGTGTTTGACAAAAGAGAGAAGTGGCGTAAGATTATTATGATATTGGTTGGCCGAGGATGACCGATCCCTTCTCGGGAAAAAAGTCCTGCACCACATCGTTGGTGGGACAGTTAGCGCGAACATTTGCGGAAAACCTCGCGACGTCCATCTAGGCCCGAACTATCCCATAACCCTTTCCCCGCAAGAAAGGCACCCTCTTGAAATCTCTGTAGAGCTCTTTGGGGGGATTTTTTTATCCCAAAACTTTTTTCCATAACAAAAAAGAATCCGACCTGCCTCGCGTCGACGAGCGAACGTCTTCGCGAGTCGAGGCTGGCTATAGTTCGGATCTTTTTTGTTTTCTTTGTATACAGGCCTATATTCATTTCCGTCTTATGTGATAAGATAGAAATATCAGACGAAAGAACTATGAAAACACAAAATTCATTATCTCAAAAAACTGGAGAAGTGTCAATAGGCGAAATATTTGCGATAGAAAGGGACTTTTTGGCGCAAGACTATGATGTTGTCATCGGGATCGATGAGGCGGGGAGAGGACCTTTAGCCGGACCAGTTGTTGCTTGCGCAACAACGGTCCGAAATGTCAAATGTCAAATGTCAAATGACAAATCAAATCCTAATGACCAAATGTCAAACGAGAAAGACTTTTTGAAGAATATGAATTTGATCCGTGATTCCAAGAAGCTGTCGGAGAAACAGAGGGAGATGCTGTATGATTTCATCCAGGAAAATTTCTATGTCGGGGTGGGGATCTGTGATCATCATACGATCGATCGGGTGAACATTTTGGAAGCGACGTATTTGGCGATGAAGGGAGCTGTGAGCGATTTGATGCGTGCGCTCCCAACCCCTCCGCCCCGAGTACGGGGCACCTCCCCTGATTACAGGGGAGGGGGCAAATGCATTCTTCTCGTTGATGGCAATAAGGAAATTCCCAATCTGTCGGTCCAGCAGCGGGCGATTGTGGGCGGGGACAATTTTGTGAAATCGATTTCGGCGGCGTCCATCATCGCCAAGGTGACGCGGGACCGGATGATGAAAGAAGCGCATATAAAATATCCGCAGTATAATTTTTTGCAGCACAAAGGTTATGGCACTAAGATTCATATGGACGCGCTCAAAAAATTCGGACCATGCGAGATCCATCGGAAAAGTTTCCGTCCCGTAAGAGATGTGTTTGATATGTATAGATCAACCATTAGTAATTAGGGCCAGTATTGATTTTAAGCCGCAAATAAGCTAAGATAAGGATATGAAAGAGACTATCAAAAAAATTGTCAGGCAAGCTGCTACTAAATTGAAAAACCAAGAAAATTGGCCTGATTTTGAGAATTTTGAGATTGAAGCAGATTACCCAAAAAACGAAGCTTTCGGCGATTTCACGACCAATGCGGCGATGGGTCTGGCGCGTTTTCTCAAAAAGAACCCGTTGGAAATCGCCGAGAAACTGGCGACAGTCATTAGGCTTCAGCCGGCGATGGAAAACATTTTCGATAAGGTTGATGTCGTAACACCGGGTTACATCAATTTCTATTTTTCTAAAAAATATTTGCAGAATAGGGTGGCGGAAATAAATGAGAAGAAAGAAAAATTCGGGAATCTTGCGAGTGATGAAAAAGCGATGGTGGAATATTCTCAGCCGAACACCCATAAAGAATTCCATGTCGGACATCTCAGAAATGTGATCATTGGTAGTACGCTGGTGGAAATTATGAAAAAGGCGGGACAGGCCGTGACAGCCGCCAACTATATTGGTGACACCGGTACGCACGTGGCCAAATGTCTGTGGTCGCTCGAAAAATTTTACAGCGAGAAAGAGTTGGACGCGGCGGAGAATAAGGCGGAGTTTTTGGGTAAGGCCTATTCCAGGGCGGCGACGGAAATAGAAAATAATGAAAGTTATGAGAAGGAATTCAAGGAATTGCAGAAAAAATTTGAAGGCGGGGATGAAGGGCTTGTAGCTTTGTGGCAAAAAACGCGCCAGTGGAGCTTGGATGAATTTATGCGGATTTATGAAAAACTTGGCGTGCATTTCGATGTCTTTTTCTTCGAAAGTGAAGAGGAGATAGCGGGAAAAAAAATGTTGCCTGAATTGCTCAAGACCGAAGTGATCAAAAGGAGCGAAGGAGCCATCATTGCGAATCTGGAAAAGTGGGGCTTGGGTGTCTTGGTCTTGCAAAGAAGTGATGGTGCGGCGCTCTATGGCCTCAAAGACATCCCTCTGGCTATCAAAAAATTTGAAAAATATGAGATCGACAGGAGTGTATACGTGGTGGATGTCAGACAGAGCCTGTATTTCGATCAGTTGTTTAAGATACTTTCCGAGATAGGATTTGAAAAAGAAATGGCGCATATCGGCTATGATTTCGTCACACTTTCCGGCGGTGAAGGAATGTCCTCTCGCAAAGGGAACATCGTGCCGGCCGAATATCTGATGGGACAAGTCGGAAAGAAAGTGAAAGAAAAATTTCCCGATGCCCCCAATCCGGACGGCATAGCTTTGGGAGCGATAAAATTCTTTATGCTTAAATATTCTTCTAAGAGCAAAATAGAGTTCAATATTGAGGAGTCGGTGAAGCTGGAAGGTTCGACGGGACCGTATGTGCAATACGCGCATGCCCGTATCTGTAGTATCTTAGGCAAGGCCGAAGAACAGGGAATGAGTTGGGAAAAGGCTGATCTGGGCAGGCTTACGCACGAGAAAGAAATGCTGCTCATCCGAGAATTGGACAAGTTTCCGGCTTTGATCGAAGAATTATCGAAAAGCTACGAAGTGCATAAATTGCCATATTATGCCATCCGACTGGCTGATAAGTTCCATTCGTTCTATAATGACCTAAAGGTCATTGATGCCGAAAATCTGGAGCTGACCAAAGCTAGATTGGAACTGATTGAAGCGACTAAAGAAGTATTGAGAGAAACATTAAGGCTCATCGGCGTCAATTCGCCGGACAGGATGTAAGCATTAGCGAAAAAAATATGAAAATTGGAATTGACGCGCGTACTATTTTGAATCCGGAGCAGGGCGATGCCATCGGGGTGGGACATTATACCTATCAGTTAATCCGCTATCTGCTCTCAATCGACAAAGAGAATGAATATGTCTTATTCTTCGATTTCCGTGTGCGAGAAAAAGATATCAAAAAATTCGCGCAACCGAACGTGAAGATAAAGTTCTATCCGTTTTCCGATTACAAAAAATATCTGCCGGGCGCCTATAACGAGATCCTCGGTATGGCCACTCTGGTCGGGGAGCATCTGGACATCGTGCATTCTACTTCTCCGATGAGCCGCATCCCGGTGAGCTATCGTGGGAAGATGGTGGTGACTGTGCATAATCTGGCGGCCTACAAAGTGCCGGATGTTTTTCCGCAACTCAAACGTACCAAGATTAGAACCACGACCAGTCTGATGGTGAGTCACGCCGACAAGATTATCGCCGTGTCGCAATCGACCAAAAATGATATTATGGAAATTTTCGAGACCAACGAGGATAGGATAAAGGTGATCCATAGTGGATTTGACAAGCGAATGAGCGAGGAATCAAAAATGTCCAGGGAAAAAGTGTTGGAGAAATATGGCATCAGCAAGGACAAGAAATATATCTTGTTCCTCGGTACGATCGAACCGATCAAAAATATCACGCGGCTTTTTGAAGCTTTCAAAAAATTTAAAGAAGACAGCTTTAGGGAAAACGGTCGGTGTGACCATAAACTCATTATGTCCGGCAAGAACGGTTGGCTGGCGCAGGAATATCGTCAGATCGCAAAAGACCTTGGCTTGGCTAAAGATATCATTTTCACCGGTTATGTCATCGGAGACGAATTGGTGCCACTTTTCAAAAATGCGGATTTCTTCGTGATGCCGTCGCTCTATGAAGGTTTCGGCATGACAGTCCTGGAAGCTTTCGCGACGGGGACGCCCGCCATTGTGAGTAACGTTTCTTCCATTCCGGAAGTGGCAGGAGACGCGGCCATCTTGGTTAATCCGATGAAAACCGAAGAGATCGCGGCGGCAATGGAACTTCTGGCTAATGACGAGAATCTTAAAAATGAGTTGCGCGCCAAAGGGAAAAAACAAGTGGAGAAATTCAATTGGGAAAAATGCGCGCGCGAAACTCTGGAAGTGTATAAGAGTCTGAAACAGTAAAGTTTATGTTAGAGTCGGTTTCCAATGAGGAGGCGAAAAAACTGATCCAAGAAAAAAACAGTGATGATAAGTTTATAATTCTGGATGTGCGCACTCCGGGTGAATTTCAGGGCGGAGCGATGCCGGGCGCGAAAAACATCGACTACTATGAGCCGAGCTTCATCGCCGAACTGAACAAGTTGGACAAAAAGGGGAGTTATCTGATATATTGTAGGAGTGGCAGCCGATCGAAAGGCGCGCTGGAAATTATGCAACAACTCGGTTTTTCTGAAGTGTACGAACTCGACAATGGAATCATGAATTTTCAATAATATAAAGCGCTTGAGGGACTATCTATCCCGATGCTTTTGGAAAGAAACGCTCATTGAAGTTTGTTGTAGGCAAGCCCGCCTACGCTAAAGCTTCGACGGGCGAAGTAGACTCCAACGGGTCGGCCCGTAACAGCCGTTAAGAAGGGTATCTAGTATTACATTTTGCCAGATACTAAATTAAGGTGGTACCACGAAATTATTTCGTCCTTATGCATTTTTTGCGTAGGGATTTTTTTGTAATAAAACTATGTAAGTAATTAATTACGTAATTAAATACGTAGATAAAAACTGAGAATTTATGTTTAAAAAAGTTGATCTAAAAAAGAAATATTCTGAGATGGAAAAGGAAGTTATCAATTTTTGGCGAGAGGATGGAACTTTCAAAAAATCTGTCGAGCAAAGGGACAAAAAAGACGCCTATGTTTTTTATGATGGGCCGCCATTTATTACGGGCGTGCCCCATTATGGAACACTCCTTTCTTCTATTGTGAAAGATGTGGTGCCGAGATTTTGGACTATGAAAGGAAAGCGAGTAGAAAGGCGCTGGGGTTGGGATTGTCATGGTTTGCCGGCCGAGAATCTGGTAGAAAAGAAACTGGGCATTAAAGATAAGCGCGACATTCCAAAAATTGGACTAGAAAAATATATTGAAACTTGCCATGCCGAAATGGTGCAAGGTGGCAGTGTTTGGGAGGACACTATTGAGAGAATTGGGCGCTGGGTGGAATTTAAAAATGCGTACAAGACGATGGATAAGGAATATATGGAAAGTGTCTGGTGGGCGTTCAAAACTCTTTATGATAAGAAAAAGATTTATGAAGGAGAAAAAGTCCTGATGTATTGCACGCGCTGCGCCACGCCTATTTCCAAAGCCGAAGTGGCGATGGATAACAGTTACAAAGAAGTGACTGACCCGTCATCGTATGTAAAATTTAAAGTAGAAGGCGAAGAAAATACATATCTACTAGCTTGGACAACGACGCCTTGGACACTTTCGGCCAATGTGGCTTTGGCAGTTAGGGAAAATGTTAAATATATAAAAGTAAAAATATTTGCTGACAAGAGAGATGAAAAAGGAAACCCAGTTTATGAAAACATTATTCTCGCTAAAGATGTTTATGAAAAATGGAGAACTGAAGTTAATAAGAATGGTGTTGCTAAAATAGGAGACAAATTAGTTGGAATAGAATTTTTTTCATCAGTAGATGGAGAGCCTATGGTTAAGGGTCACGAGTTTATTAAAGAGATGAGCGGTGCAGATTTAGTCAACAGAAAATACAAACCGCTTTTCGAAAATCACGGAGAAAATGCGCATAGAGTTGTTGCGGCTAAATTTGTGACAACTGAAGATGGAACTGGGATTGTGCACATCGCTCCGGCGTTCGGGGAAGATGACTACGCTCTTGCCAAAAAAGAAAACTTACCAGTGGTTCATACGGTGGATGAAAATGGAAATTATATTGATGGCCGTTGGGCGGGACAAAATGTTTGGGAAGTAAATAAAGAAATTGCAAAAACTTTATTTTCTGAAGGAATAATAATGAAAATTGACTATGCTCAGCATGAATATCCCCATTGCCATCGTTGTGGCACAAAATTGATGTATCGTGCGCATCCAAGTTGGTTTATGGATATCGATGGGCAAAGAGCTCAGATGCTAGAAGAAAACAAAAACATCAATTGGTTTCCAGCTCATTTTAAAGATAAGAGATTCAAAAATACAGTTGAAACTGCACCTGATTGGAATTTGAGCCGAGACCGTTTTTGGGCAACACCCATTCCAGTGTGGCGTGGTACAAAAAAAGATGGAACAATAATTGAAAAGGTGGTGGGCAGTTATGCCGAGCTCAAAGAATTGTCTGGCGTGGAACTCGAAGATTACCATCTGCCATATGTGGACAAAATCGAATTTGAATTGGAGGGAGTGAAAATGAAAAGAATTGAAAAGGTAATGGACTGTTGGTTTGAATCTGGCTCCATGCCGTTTGCTCAGTTTCATTACCCATTTGAAAACAAAGAAAAATTTGAAGAGAATTTCCCAGGAGATTTCATTTCCGAATATGTTGGGCAGGTGCGTGCCTGGTTCTACTATTTGCATGCAGTATCAGTTGGTATTTTTGGAAAAGAGGCTTTTGAAAATGTGATTGTGACTGGGACGATTGCTGGAGCGGATGGCAAGAAGATGAGTAAATCTTTGGGCAATTATACTGATCCGAATATACTGCTAGATAAATATAGTGCGGATGCCCTTAGATATTTATTAGTAAGTTCGCCGCTTCTGAATGGTGATGATTTCGCCTTGATTGATAAAGATGTTTCTGATATCCAAAGAAAGCTTGGCACTCTTTGGAACAGCTATGGATTTTTTGTGATGTATGCCAATGTTGATAATTGGTCGTCACAAACTACAGATCAAAAACCAGAAGCTACGAATTTATTGGACAAATGGATCGTATCAAAATTACATGCGCTGATTAAAACTGTGAATGAAAATATGTTGGCCTATGATTTACCAAATGCCACGAAACCGATGATGGATTTTATTGACGAATTATCCAACTGGTACATCCGTCGCTCTCGTAAGCGTTTTTGGAAAAGTGAAAATGACGGCGACAAGAATGAAGCCTATCAAACTTTGTATTATGTTTTGGTGGAGCTGGCCAAAGTGATGGCGCCGTTCACGCCGTTCATCGCGGAAGAAATTTGGAGGAATCTTGCTGGCGCTACGCAACCCCTCCGTCTCGACGATTACGTCGGGACACCTCCCCTGAGTACAGGAGAGGGGGCGGATCGCTCTTCTGTACATCTACAAGATTTTCCCGTGGCAGAGGAAGATTTAATCGATGAAAAAGTGAATGAGCAGATGCAAAAGGTCAGGGAGATCGTGACTATCGGTTTACAACTGCGCGCTAAGAGCGGCATCAAGGTGCGTCAGCCTCTGGCTGAATTGCGGATTGCGAATTACGGACTGGGTGAAGAGCTGTTGGACATAATAAAAGAAGAAGTGAATGTTAAAAATGTCGTCAGCATTGGGAAAGTTGAAGAGGACGAGAATGTCATTTGGAATGAAGAAGCTGGGGTCGGTCTGAATTTCGGCGTCACGCCGGAACTGAAACTGGAGGGGGCGGCGCGGGAGATCGTGAGGCATATTCAACAGATGAGAAAAGAAGCCGGTTACGAAGTGGACAATCGTATCACAATATGCTACAGTGGAATGCCACAGATTTTTGAGAATGAAGAGTTGAAAAACATCATCGCCAAAGAAACTTTGGCGGAGGCGGTTCTTTCCAAAACAGGAAGCTCTTCGGTGTCCGATCTGGAAAAAGAATTTGAAATCGACGGAGAGAAAACCATCATCGCTATCAAACGATAAGGAGGGAAATATGTTTCAAGATATCAGTACTGATTTATTGGGTTATATCTTTTTGGTAGTGGTAGGATTATGTTGTATTGGTGGATTGATTGCGGGTATGTTTCGAAATATAGACAAGCCAAACCAAGCGGATAAGAAAGGCTCGAAAGGGAGAGGAGGATATGATAGAATTCAACATTGCTACAAATGTAATACTTGTGATTTTGGGGTTGCTCATACTTGGATTATTGAAGAACGCCTTTGATGGGTATATGAACAAAGAAGAAGTAGTAGAAGATCCGCACAAGGCGTTCAGGGAGCAAGAAGAAGAGGATTAAAATGTGTACAGCATACGAAAGCAAGGCTTCCGTCGGAATATTCGGCGGAAGTTTTTTTATTTTTCGCGTTCCGGACAAACACTTGCATTGAGGGTAAAAGTATGCTATAATTAGATTGTAAGTGGCTCGAAAGAGCTGGAAATACGGGTCAAAAGCCCGTTTTTATTTTTTTCTACGAAATTACGAAATAATTACAAAAATACAAAAGTACAAAAAATGAAGATAAATATTGATAAAACCAAATATCTTATCCAATCTGGCGTCTTGGCGCTAGCTTTTGTGTTTTTGGCCGTTCCGGCTGGGGCCAGTGAAATCACGCCTGACAATATCATAAACTATGTGAATATGGCGCGCGAGTCGCAAGGAAAGAATAGTTTGATTATCAGCGATAAGCTGACAAGGATCGCCGAAGATAAATTGAAGGATATGATTGCTAACAGATATTTCGCCCACACTTCGCCCTCCGGCGTGAACCCGTGGTACTGGTTCCAGAAAGAAGGCTATGACTATCATTTTGCCGGAGAGAATCTGGCCATCAATTTCAAGACGGCCGAGGACGAACAGACTGCTTGGATGGCCAGTCCGATGCATCGCAAGAATATTTTGGATGATAATTTCCAAGAGATCGGGGTGGCGGTTGGAACACAGGAGACTGGCGGACAAACTTCGATCATTGCGGTGCAAGAATTCGGCGCGACTTTTGCCGGTGTGCCGACGGGAGAAAAGAAATTTTCTCCTCTGCAATATTCTGATATGATGGAAAAAGACGGTAAAATCGTTCCGCAAGTCTTGTCGGCTAAAAATACATCGCCGGAACAAAATGTGGCTGGTGGGGATCGGAACGGGGGACTGCCAAGTTTTTCGGATCAGCTCTTGAAAAACAAAATAGTCGTGGTGGAGCGAACTTTTCTGGTGGCTATGTTCTTCCTGTTTTTCTCCAGTGCACTTTCAGCTACGGCCTTTTTGGCGCTGGCGGCAGAAAGACTCCGGAACATTTTTGAGGACGCTAGGCGATTGGAAAAAGCTCAGAATCAAACATAAAAAGTTATTCTTTCAGTCGGATATATGCAGAAAGAAAACCGATCCGGAAGATCGGTTTGCTTGTTAGCATTGCAGCAAAGGAGTTTACACTTTATGGATAAGAAAGTAAGCTAGAAAGTTAACTTTTTAGCTTAAACTCCATGAATAAATATGATAATCGCTACCTTATGCTGCAAGAACAA
>Ga0172380_10001744_pt1 | contig 36854 bp, 34 predicted proteins | sample Leawe162metaG_FD_119747 | JGI IMG/M metagenome (GOLD analysis project Ga0172380, IMG submission 119747) | Leachate microbial communities from a municipal landfill in Southern Ontario, Canada - Leachate well 162 metaG | ecosystem: Engineered > Solid waste > Landfill > Unclassified | place...
CATGCTGGTCACGTTATCCGTAGTGGGGTGCGCCCCCAGCCCGGCGGTCGTATACCAGGGTGGCGTTCCCGCATCCGGGACGACTATCGGTTCGGGTGGGATCATCGTAAGCCAACAAAACGTCGGCCTGTGGGTAAACGGCCTGGGAAAAACGACCGGGACGCCCGATGTGGTGGTCCTGACGCTCGGCGTCGAATCACAGCAGAAGACCGTGGCACAGGCGCAGAAAGAGGCAATTGAGAGTATGAGCGGCGTGATGCAGGTGCTCAAGGACAGCGGTATCGCCGATAAAGACATCCAGACAAGCCAGTATAACATCCAGCAGGTCACCCGCTGGGACGATAATCAGGACACTTACGTAGTTATCGGTTACAGGGTGACGAATTCGGTTTCCTGTAAGATCAGGGATATCGACAAGGCCGGGTCCATCATAGATAAAGCAGTTGTGGCGGGGGGCGATCTTATAAGGATCAATGGTATAACATTTACGGTTGACGACCCCACCCCTTACTATAAGATAGCCCGCGAGAAGGCGGTCCAGTACGCGATGGAGAAAGCTAAACAGATTGCACAGGCATCGGGTACCAGGTTGGGCAGGGTGCTGTACGTGTCCGAGGATACCAGCTATATGCCGCCCATGGTCGGGAATTATGCCATGAAGTACGCCGCTATGGATTCGGCAGCCGCAGCTCCAACGCCCATCAGTGCCGGAGAACTGGAATTCCAGGTGACCATCACCATGGTCTACGAAATTAACTAAGCTTGACTTGAGTGTAATCGGCTTCCTTATGTGCGCATAGGGAAGCCGATTATTTTTGCTAAGGGAATGTGGTGATGTTAAAATTGACCGGTATTTGAACCTGCATCGATTGCCCGCTTTCAAAAACAGGCCTGATCACCTCTGATTAATTTGCCGGTTTTAAATACAGGATGTAGTAACGGATATGCTCAATCGGCCCCTTGATTTTATGGCTTACGCCCTTTCCCTTGCCGAGCTGGCGCTGGGTTACACAAGCCCGAACCCGGCTGTTGGAGCCGTGATTGAAAGGGATGGGCTGGTGGTCGGCCTGGGTCATACGCAGCAGCCGGGGATGGAGCATGCAGAGATTATGGCGCTTAACCAGGCCGGCGAGATGGCCCGCGGCGCAACGATGTACGTGACTCTTGAGCCGTGCTGCCATCACGGCAAAACCCCACCCTGCACCGATGCCATTATCAGTGCAGGAATCTCAGAGGTCAATATCGCGGTGACCGATCCTAATCCGCTGGTTTCAGGCAAAGGTATCGCGTGCCTTAAGGCGGCGGGCATAATAACGAAAATCGGGGAGTATGAACAGAAAGCCAGGGAGATCAACGAAGGCTATTTCAAGTATATTAAAACGGGAGTCCCGTTCGTTATTGCCAAGTTTGCCATGAGTATGGATGGCAAGATAGCCACCAGGACGGGCGACTCCAAATGGATAACCAGCGAGGAAGCGCGCAATTATGCCCACGGCCAGCGGCACAGCGTCGATGCTATCATGGTCGGCGCCCAAACTATAATCGCCGATGATCCTCAGTTGACCGCACGCGGGTACAGCGGCAGGTGCGGACGCGCCAAACTGCAGCCATTGCGGGTGATAGTGGACGGCAGGGGTCGCGTCCCGGCCACGGCCAGGGTGTTCTCGGAGCCGGGGAAAACGCTGGTGGCGCTGGCTGAGGGGCAATTCGATAAAGAGATATTGAAAAAGAAACGGGAAGGCACCGAGTATCTGGTGCTCAAGTCGGACAAAGGCTTGATCGATATCGACGAGCTTCTCAAAGCGCTGGGGCAGAGGCATATCACAACGGTTATGATAGAGGGTGGGAGCAGTCTGCTGGGCTACGCGTTTGACCATCATATGGTAGATAAGGTGCTGGCTTTTATCGCGCCGATTATAATAGGTGGTGAGGAGGCCAAAACCGCTGTCAGCGGCCAGGGCGTTGACAAGGTCAAGAACGCGCTGCAACTAAAGGACATAAGAATCGTAAAATTCGATAACGAGCTTCTGATCAGCGGGTATACCTGAGAACAATGTTTACAGGGATTATTGAAGAAACCGGCTCTGTTCAAAAACTGAGTGCAAAAAGCCTGTCGGTACAGGCCCGTGATGTGCTGGCCGGTACCTCTTTGGGAGACAGCATCTCCGTCAACGGGGCCTGCCTGACGGTGATCGATATCGCGAAATCAGCGTTCACTGTCGAGATCATGCCGGAGACCAGAAAGCTGACCAATATCGGGGATCTGCATGTGGGCGATCAGGTCAATCTGGAACGCGCGCTGTCGGCCCAGGGCCGTTTCGGCGGGCATTTTGTGCAGGGACATGTGGACGCTGTGGGCAAAGTAACATCCCTCGTTCCCGAGGGTGAGGCCGTTATTCTGGGTGTCAATGCGCCCGAAGAGATATTGAAATACCTGGTGAAAAAGTGTTTCATCGCTGTGAACGGCGTCAGCCTGACGGTTATTGAATGCAGCGCCTCGCAGTTTTCCGTGTCACTGGTGTCTTACTCGAGGCAGAAGACCAACCTGGGGACTTTGAAGCAGGGCAACAAGGTCAACCTGGAAGTTGACATAATTGCTAAATATATCGAGAAATTTTACCATCCCGGCAAGCAAGAGGGTATAATCAGCTTATTGGACCAGTATGATTATCTGAAAGCGAGGTAAACTCAATGGCGTTATCACCTATACCTGAGATTATTAAAGACATCTCTGCCGGCAAATTCATCATCATCGTCGACGATGAAAACCGTGAAAACGAAGGCGACCTTGCCATTGCGGCGGAGAAAGTCACTCCACAGTTGATCAATTTCATGGTCACTCATGCCCGCGGGCTGGTCTGCATGCCCATCATAGGCAAGCGGCTGGATGAACTGCAGATTCCACCCATGGTGCAGGAGAATACCTCTAAATTCACTACGGCATTTACGGTGTCGATCGAGGCCAAGAATAAGACCACCAGCGGCATCTCGGCCTTCGACAGGTCGGCAACGGTCAAGGCGGTATTGGATGCCAAGACGAGGGCGGAAGATATCGCCAGGCCGGGCCATATATTCCCCCTCAGGGCCAGAGAGGGTGGCGTGCTGGTACGTGCTGGGCACACTGAGGCGGTCGTCGACCTGGCCAGAATGGCAGGGCTTTATCCGGCTGGAGTGATCTGTGAGATACTCAATGAGGACGGATCGATGGCGAGGCTGCCTCAACTTGAAAAACTGGCGGAAAAGTACGGCATCAAGATCGTCAGCATCGCCGATCTGATAACCTACCGGAGGAAGTACGAGAGGCTCGTACAAAAGGTGGCCGAGGCCAGGTTCCCCACTAAATACGGCGATTTCACCATCATGGCCTACAAGAGCACCGTGGATACTGATGAGCATGTTGCGCTGGTGCTGGGGGATGTGGCCGACGGTAAACCCGTTCTGGTGCGTGTTCACAGCGAATGTGTAACGGGCGATGTTTTCGGCAGCCTGCGCTGCGACTGCGGAGAGCAGGTCCGCATGGCCATGAACATGATCTCCGAGGAGGGCCGGGGCGTTTTCCTTTATATGAGACAGGAGGGCCGCGGTATAGGCCTGCATAATAAGCTAAGAGCCTACGAGTTGCAGGATAAAGGATTGGATACGGTAGAAGCCAATATCGCCCTGGGCTTCGACGCCGATTTAAGGGATTACGGCATCGGCGCCCAGATTCTGGCGGACCTGGGCCTGCACGATATACGACTGCTGACGAATAATCCCAAGAAGATTATCGGGCTGGAGAGTTATGGTCTGAAGGTGGTCGAGAGCATCCGTCTCATATCTCAGCCTACCGAGTACAACAAGACTTATCTGAAAACCAAGCAGGAGAAGTTGGAGCACCTGTTAACCATCGAAGATTAATGCAGGGGAAATAATCGAGGAGGACTTAGATGTCTAAGAATTACCAGGGTATGCTGTCAGGCAAGGGCCTTAAATTTGGTATCGTCATATCGCGCTTTAACGAGATAATTACCGGAAGGCTGCTGGAAGGTGCCCGTGATTCGCTGCTGAGGCACGGCGTCAACGAGCAGGATATCGATATCGCCTGGACACCCGGCAGCATGGAGATACCTCTGGCAGCCAAGAAAATGAGCGAGACGGGCAAATACAACGCCATAATCTGCCTTGGGTGCGTGATAAGGGGTGGTACCCCTCATTTTGAATATGTCGCCGCGGAAGTCAACCGCGGGATTTCACGTCTGAGCCTCGACAGCGGCATGCCGGTCATACAGGGAATCATCACCGCGGATAACCTGGAACAGGCCATAGAGAGGGCCGGCGCCAAGGAAGGCAACAGGGGCTTCGCGGCCGCTAACAGCGCAATTGAGATGGCCAACCTGATCAAGAGCTTCGGCTCTTAACTGCTAATCAACGATTTTATAGACCTTGTCGCCGTGCCGCACCTTGTCTGAGACCTTGATCCCAATCGCGTCGCCCGCTTTGGCGGCGGGAACACTCTGGTTATGTATTTGCATGGAGTCTACGATTACCTCCATGTCGGTCGTATGACCCTTGATGTGAATTTTATCGCCCACCTTGATCTCGCCGGTCAGCTCGATCGCCGCCACTACAGGTCGTGCGAAGAAATCCACGATCAGGCCGATCTCTACTTCTGCCACGGTTGCACCTCCGTATTCAACTCACTCCTGTCTACCGTGCTTTAAGTATATTTGTAGATGGTCGATAAATCAAGACAGTTCGCCATAGCCAGCGGAGCGTTTTAATATTTGACAGTAGCTGAGATATTGGCTAAATTATTCCTGTCCCATGGTTCATATCCCGCGGCCATGATCCGGTTTCAAAAGGAGTGTTTTTATGATGATGGAGGTTCAATTATGCTTGCGAAAGTCATGCGGATAATAATAGTAGCTCTGTTCACCCTGGCACTGATATTGCCGCTGTTCATAAATGCGGGGACCGCTGTGGCTGCAGGCGCTTTCTCCGGGTCGGGCTCATCTTTTCCCCTGAGCAATGCCAACGGCCAGAATGCAGAGAAGCTGGAGTTGACGTGCCAGTACCCCATGCTGAGCAGCAATGTGGGATTGACTTACTCATACAACATTAATATCAGTTACACGGGAGGCAGCGGGTCAAAGGTTTTCGATTTAAAGGCAGTCGTTCCCGAGGGGTTTGCTTACGCGATAACACCGGGTTATGGCGAGGGCCAGGAGATCGCCGCTATCCGTCTTGACGGCAGCCGGGGGTACCCTGAGAGCGTCAAGCTTCTGGTGAGGCCGTATGCCTGGAAGGTGCCCGTGCCTGGCGAATATCCCATCGTATTCGAGGTAGCCTCCGGCGATCTCAATGCCTCAATCGATCTGAAGGCTATAGTAACCGCAAGCTATGACCTGAAGCTGACCACGCCGGACGGACGGCTCAATACGGAAGCAACGGCAGGTCAGGAGAGCAGTTTTACCATAGTCGTGGCCAATAACGGTACGGCGGACCTTGAGAAGGTTGAGGTCAGCTGCCCGTCCGGAAATAGGCCCAGCGGTTGGACGGTTACCTGCAAGCCTGAGAAGATTGATCTGCTAAAAGCGCAGGAGACCAAAGAGGTGCAGGTCAGTGTGAAGCCGGCTGAAAAGACCATCGCCGGCGATTACGTCATCACTGTTCAGGCCCAGCCTGAGTCGAAGAACGCTTACGCCAGCCTGCAGATACGCACCACGGTGCTTACACCGACAATTTGGGGATGGGTCGGTGTAGGGATAGTCGTACTTGTGGTTATAGCTCTGGCGATCATATTTATCCGCTTTGGACGTCGCTGACGGGCAAATATGAGCGATAACCTGATAGTCGAGACACGCGGTTTAACCAAGACCTACGGCAAGTTTACAGCCGTTAACAACCTCAACCTCCGTATTGAGGAGGGCGAGGTATTCGGCCTGCTCGGTCCCAACGGCGCCGGCAAGACCACCACAATACTCATGCTGATGGGCTTCTGCGAGCCTACGTCGGGGTCGGTGCTTGTCAACGGACTTAACCCTCTGCGCGAGCCGATCAAGGTCAAGAGCATAGTCGGTTATATGCCGGAAAGAATCGGGTTCTATGATGATATGACGGCCCGGGAAAACATTGAATATACAGGCCGCCTCAACGGACTTAGAGGCAACAACCTGAAGGCCACGATCGATGAATTGCTCGAAGTGGTAGGGCTGAGAGACCGGGCTAACCAGCCCGTAGGAACATTCTCTCACGGCATGAAGCAGCGCCTGGGCATCGCCGATGTCATGATCAAAAGGCCTAAAATCGCCATCTTAGATGAGCCCACTTCGGGCATAGATCCAGAGGGCACGGACCAGGTCCTCGATCTTATTAAGACCATGGCACGGCAAAAGGTTACGGTTATAATCTCTTCCCACCTGCTGCACCAGCTGCAAAAAATTTGCAGTGGCGTAGGTATTTTCTCCAGAGGACAGCTGATCGCCACCGGGCCGGTGGATAAGTTAGGCAGGGAAGCGCTAAGAAAAGGCCATTACCATATCATCCTGCCTATCGCGCAACTCGCAGACCGGGTGCGCGATGAGATCAACAGGATACCCGGTGTCCGCAGCATCGATAGTGTGGCGGACAGCACTGTCGTCGCAGCCGACGACGATATCAGCGCAGAGCTCGAGCGTGCGGTTCTTGAGACCACCGGACTCAGGCTACATATGAAGGTCGAGGAGTTCGAGCTGGAAGAAATCTACAAGCAGTATTTTAAAGGTTCCTGAAGATGAACGGATTGCTGGAGATACTAAGAAAAGAGCTGGCTGACAGCTTTAACAGTAAAAGGTTTATCATTCTGTTTTTACTGGTATACCTGGCCGGCATAGCCACCATATACATAGCGGCCCAGAACATCAGGACGGTTGTCGGCGATTCGACCAGTAACATCTTTTTGAGTTTATTTGTCGTATCGGGCAGCGATTTACCTTTCTCCTTCCCGCTGTTCATGTCCATTTTTATTCCCATCATCGGCATCGCCCTGGGTTTCGATGCGATCAACAGCGAGAGGACCGGGGGCAACCTCAGTCGAGTGCTGGCACAGCCCATTTACCGCGATAGCCTGATCAACGGCAAGTTTCTGTCGGGACTGACTGTGATAAGCGTGCTGATTGTCAGCGTTGTTGCCATAGTGGCAGGACTTGGACTGAGGCTGATAGGCGTGCCGCCGGAGGCGGAGGAGATATTGAGGCTGTTCATTTTCATAGTAGTCAGTATCCTGTATGGAGCTTTCTGGATGTCCTTATCGGTGCTATTCTCCGTCCTTTTTAAGAAGACCTCCACCTCGGCTCTCGCCGCAATTGCGGTCTGGATCTTTCTGTTCCTTTTCATGGGTATTATAGCCAATCTCATCGCCGGCGCAGCTTTCCCCCTCACCCAGGATTCAACGGTCGCCCAGGTGGCTGACTACGACTACCTCTTCCGGATGATCAGCCGCATCTCGCCGGGTACGCTCTACGCCGAGAGCATACAGGCCATACTCATCCCTGTGATGGGCAGCACCAGTCCCACCATGATGATGATAGGCATGTATTCAGGATTGATGCCGTCGCCCCTTCCTCTAAGCCAGAGCCTGATGCTGGTCTGGCCGCAACTGGTAGGCCTGGTGGCGCTGACGGCCGTCTGTTTCGCCCTGGCATATGTCAGGTTTATGCGTGAGGAGATCAGGTCGACATAAGATGATATTAAGAGCTTTAACCGTAGGTTTCATAGCCACAAATTGCTATATAGTTGCATCGGACACCACCAGGCGGGCCATGTTGATCGATCCCGGAGCTGATTCTAAAACCATTTTGAAAGTCCTTAATACCGACAACCTGTCCCTGTCGCTGATAGTTGTGACGCACAGCCACTTCGACCACACAGGTGCGGTCAAAGCCCTTAAGGACGCCACGGGCGCCAGATTTGCAGTGGGGGCGGGGGCTGATAAATCTTCGCCCGGCGCTTTCATCAAGCTGGTTGCGGCCATGTCCGGCGGGTCAGCCAAAATACCTGAGCCGGACCTTTTTCTGTCTGACGGGGACAAAGTGGACATCGACGACCTGCATTTTAAAGTGCTGTTTACCCCGGGGCATAGCCCGGACGAGATCAGCCTTTACGGCCACGGCATACTCTTCAGCGGAGATACGCTCTTCAACGCCGGCATCGGCAGGACGGATTTCCCCGGCTGCAGCTACGAACAGCTGGAGCACAGCATACAAACAAAACTGTATACGCTTCCTGATGACACGGTCGTTTATCCGGGTCACGGCCCGGCGACAACTATTGGGCGTGAAAAAAGGGGCAATCCCTTTATCAGGTGATTGCCCCTTTTTATCAGCTGGTTGATGTGGATTAGACGAAGAGCGGGCAGAGTACCAGCGTGATAGTGGCGAGCAGCTTTACCAGCACGTGAAGTGAAGGTCCGGCAGTGTCCTTGAAAGGATCGCCGACTGTATCGCCGACTACGGCTGCCTTGTGTGCATCCGAGCCCTTGCCCAGGATGTTACCCTTGTCATCCTTGAGCTGATCATCTTCGATCATTTTCTTGGCATTGTCCCAGGCGCCGCCGCCGTTGTTCATGAAGGAGGCGAGCATGATGCCTGCGATCGTGCCGATCATGAGTAGAGCCGCCACAACCTGTGCGGCGTCCCATGTGTAGAACTTGCCATCAGCCAATGGTATGGCGGGGAGGTACTTGAAGAGCAGGCCGACAACCACCGGCGCAAGTACTACCAGGAGGGCCGGGGCGATCATCTCTTTGAGCCCGGCTTTGGCGGTGATGTCAACGATTTCACCGTAATTCGGCTTTTCGGTACCGGCCATGATGCCGGGATGATCGCGGAACTGTTTGCGTACCGCGTCAATGATGCTGCCGGCTGTCTTGCCGACCGACTTGATGGCCCATGCGCTGAAGAGGTAGACAAGCATGGCCGCAATCAGCCCGCCTACGAAGACCTCGATATTGGCTATGTTTACGATGTTGAAACTACCGGTCTCACCGAACCTGAGGAAGGATACCCGGTCCAGGTAAGCCTGGAAGAGCAGGAAGGCAGCCAGGCCGGCTGACACCATGGCGTAGCCCTTGGTGAGGGCCTTGGTCGTATTGCCGACGGCATCCAGCCTGTCGGTGATCTTGCGGATCTCGGGGCCGGCGCCTGCCATCTCGTTAACGCCGTTGGCGTTATCAGTGATGGGACCGAAGGTATCCATTGAGAGCACGTAGGGGCAGGTCATGAGCATGCCCATGGTGGCTACCGCCGTGCCGAATGCGCCTCCGCCTTTAACTCCGCTAAGCTCGCCGAATACGTAGGCCAGTATCAGGGATGTGCCTATGACTATGGCGGTGGCGAAGGTGGTTTCGAAGCCAACTGCCACGCCGGCCACGATATTGGTGGCGGGGCCGGTCTTGGAGGCATTGGCGATATCCTGGACGGGTTTATAGCGTGATTCCGTGTAATACTGCGTCACGAAAATGATGGCTATGCTGGCGATGATGCCTACAACGCCTGCAGCGAACAGCCACCAGCTATCGAGCATGAAGTACACGGTGATGGCCAGGCCGACTACCGATAGGGCGATAGCTACGTAGTACCCGCGGTTGAGGGCATTCATCGCGTTCTCGTTTTCCTTGGCTGTTACGACCACAAGGCCGATCATGCTGGCAAACATGCCGAATCCGCGCACGACCAGCGGGAAGAGCACCCAGGCCACGTTCCCCGTGGCGACATATGCAACTACACCCAGAATCATGGCGCCGATATTTTCGGCGGCCGTGGACTCGAAGAGGTCGGCGCCGCGGCCGGCGCAGTCGCCGACATTGTCGCCCACCAGGTCTGCGATCACCGCGGCGTTGCGGGGATCGTCTTCGGGGATACCTGCTTCGACTTTGCCGACCAGGTCGGCGCCCATGTCAGCGGCCTTGGTATAAATACCGCCGCCGAGCTGGGCGAATAGGGCCACGAAGCTGGCCCCGAAGCCGAAGCCGACGATAAGATGCGGTGACAATGCGGGTGTTTCGGCTCCGCCGAATGAGAAGAATATCACTGTTACACCGATCAGGCTCAGTGCTGTGATCAGGAAACCGGATACGGCGCCGCCGTGCAGTGCTACCCTGACCGCCTCGGTCAGGTTCTTCTGTGCGGCTGCTGCGCAGCGTACGTTGGACTTAACCGCAACGTACATGCCGATAAAACCGGAGATGCCGGAGCAGATTGCGCCGACCAGGAAAGCGAGGCCGGTGTGCCAGCCGATCGAAAAGGGATCATAGCCGGCCTTCTGTAGAGCTTCCTCCGGCGGCAGAACGCCTACGATTACGCCGATGATGACAGCTACTATCACCGAATAGATGGCGATGGTGCCGTATTGCCTCTTAAGAAAGGCCCACGCACCCTCAAAAATCATGTCGCCGATTTCTTTCATCTGCGGTGTGCCCGTCGGCCGTCTCATGACGCTGATCGCCAACCAGATGGCAAATATCACCGTCACTATACCGGCAATAGGTACGACCCAGAAGATCGGGGGAATTTGTACCATAGTACCTCCTAATTTGAATTTTAGTTGTGGCCACAGGCCTGACAGGCACGGGCCCACCAAATGTGGGATTGTACCAGCGGGAACGACTAAAGTCAACCAGAAGCGGGTAGGCAGAAATACCTAATCTCCGGCGCGTTCTTTTTTATGTTCGGGCAGCTGCGATATGAGGCTGATCTCTATAGTGTATACAAGGTATCTCGATTTTCTGATCTCATCGGCGGGGGTCGCGTCTTTCAACTCGGGCAGTTTGGTCAGTTCCTCCAGCACGCGCAACCCTTCCTGAGCCCTTTTGGCATTGGCTCTGACGATGGAGTTGAGGTCGCTGTGCTCCTTGATTAGATCGCCGGCGGCCCCGATGTCACCCTCCGAATCCCTGCTTAGCAGCAGGCGTATGCCCAGGCCGCGGGCCAGGTTGTTGATCTGGTGGCGTATGGACTTGAGCTGGCGGGTGGTATCTTCATCCTCAAGTACAAATCTGGATACGTCTTCGAGGACGCGCAGCCCCTCGCTGACACGGTTGATGTTGGCGTCAACTGTACGCAGAATCCGAGCTTGCACTATCCAGGTCCCGCAAAGAGTCGGGGAGCACGCCCTCCCGCGCCTTGTCGATGCTGTCCCGTATCTCCGAAGGTATCTCCATATTCATATTTTTAAACTGATTTTCCAGGCTGCGGCCGATGTTGCGGGGGTCTTTATAGTAGTCAGCCGACATGCCCGGCCCCGGCTCGCCGCTCTCTTCGTGAACCTGAGCGGTCGATTTAACTACAGCAAAGCTGGAGAAAATCCTGCGCAGGCCGGTCCCACCGCAGACTGGGCAGGCGGGATCCTGCTGCAAGGCGGACAGCCGCATAAAGATGCCCACCTTCTTTTTACAATTGTGGCAGATATACTCGTAAATCGGCATTCACCGGCTCCTGTTTAAAGTTGAATTCAGCCTATGGCTTCCCCGCCCTCCGCCGGAAGCGAAGGCACCTCACCGCGCTCCATCCTCTCCAGTGTCTCCTGGTATTCGGGGGCGACGGGCTCACCGCCGCTCATCTTGTTGTTCCATGCGGCCAGCGCCTGGGGATCATTGTTCATCATACCGCGCATCATCTGCGAATCCCCGAGTATGTCGTCATATACTGCTTTGTATGACTTTTGCATCATGAACGTGGAAAACCTGCGCTGCAGCGAATTACCCCCGCACTTGGGGCAGGGGGGAGTATCGCTGTTGAAACGCTGGAGCAATATCTCCTGCCGCGTTTTGCAGTCGGGGCACCAGTACTCATAAACAGGCATATCAGTCTCCTCGGTTTTATGATTGTAACACATGTTATCGGACTTGTTAAAAAGAGACGCGGGCGGGTTTGAAAACCTGCCCCTACATAATCTTTTGTAGGGGCGTACCTTCAGGTGCGCCCGTGCCAATTGACTTAAGTGCTTTTACTCCACTAAAATGCTGCGAGGAGTTTACCTGTGAACAGCAAAGACATACGCGAAGCCTTCCTGAGTTTTTTCGTGGAGAAGAAACATAAGGTCATACCGAGCTCTTCTTTGATACCCCACGGTGATCCCACACTGCTGCTGACCACGGCCGGCATGGTGCAGGTAAAACCGTACTTCCTGGGACAGGCCGTGCCGCCCGGCCGGCGGCTGACGTCCTGCCAGAAGTGCTTCAGGACCACTGACGTTGATTCTGTCGGCGATAGCAAGCACCTGACGTTTTTCGAGATGCTGGGCAACTTCAGCGTAGGTGACTACTTCAAGGAAGACGCCATTAAGTGGAGTTGGGAGTTTGTTACCAAAAAGTTGCGCCTGCCCGCAGAAAAGCTCTGGATAACCGTTTACCTGGACGATGACGAAGCACATTTCATCTGGAGACAGATAGGTATCCCCGTCAATAGAATAATCAGAATGGGCGAGAAAGAGAATTTCTGGGGCCCGGCAGGGGACAGTGGTCCCTGCGGCCCCTGCAGCGAGATACACTACGATTTCGGCAAAGATGCCGGCTGCGGCAAGCCTGAATGCGATCCTTCCTGCAGCTGCAGCCGCTTCTCGGAGATATGGAACCTGGTCTTCATGCAGTACAACCAGACTAAAGACGGCAAGAGAACGCTTCTGCCCAAACCCAATATCGATACCGGCATGGGGCTGGAGCGTATCGTGGCCGTCTGCAACGGCAATCCTTCCGTGTATTCTACAGACCTGTTCACTTCCCTCCTCGAAAAAATATGTCGCATTGCTTCCGTGCGCGAGGGGAAAGATGAGACTATTGATCGGATGATCAAGATCATTGCGGAGCACAGCAGGGGAATAACGTTCCTGATCGCTGACGGCCTGCTGCCTTCCAATGAGGGCAGGGGCTATGTGCTCAGGCGCATACTCAGGCGCGCCTGTTTCATGGGACGCAAGCTCGGCCTGAACAAGCCATTCATGGGCGAGATGGCCGAGGTGGTGATCGAGAAGATGGGAACGGTATACCCCGAGCTGGTGGCGAACCGTAAGCTTGTGCTCGATGTGATCAGGAACGAAGAGGAGAGATTCAACGATACGCTTGACGCGGGCATAAACCTGTGTGAAAAGGCCATTGCCGACGCAAAAGCGCAGAACCGCACCTGCCTTATGAATGACGATGTTTTCAAGTTCTGGGACACCTATGGATTCCCCCTCGAGTTGAGTGTGGAGATCGCGCAGGAGCACGGTATCAGCGTGGACAGGGAAGGATTTGAGGCGGAGATGGAGAAGCAGCGCGAGAAGGCCAGGTCGACCCATAAATTCGGGGGTGGGAAGGACGAGCAGGATATCTTTTCGCGGCTCGGTCAAACATTGGAGGTCACTGAGTTTGTGGGATATGAGAAACTGGCCCATCAGGCGAAAATCCTGCAGATAATCGACGAAAAAACTGCTTCTTATGTTGAAAAGGCCAAAGAGGGCAGCGATATCACCCTTATACTGGATAAAACTCCATTCTATGGTGAGATGGGAGGACAGGTCGGCGATACGGGCAGCGTCGTTTCCCCCTCCGGCGACTTCCGTGTCAATAACTCGTTGTCCTATTCAGCAGGAGGGATAGCCCTCTCGGGGCGGATTAAGAAAGGGACCGTCTCGGTCGGCGACCTCGTGCAGGCCTCGGTTGACGAGGAACGCAGGAAGGATATCGCCAGGAACCATACGGCCACTCATATACTGCAGGCCGCGTTGAGGAAGGTACTGGGCAGCCATGTAGCCCAGAGGGGCTCGCTTGTCACACCGGAGAGGCTGCGCTTCGATTTCACGCACCTGTCTTCCATCAGCAAAGAAGAGTTGAAAGAAGTGCAGTCCCTGGTCAATTCAATCGTCAGGCAGGACCTGCCTGTTTCAACTGACGTGTGTTCCTACGACCAGGCCATCAGCCAGGGGGCGACAGCCATTTTTGAGGAGAAGTACGGTGACACGGTCAGGCTGGTTAAAATAGGCAGGCCGGCCCTGAGCGCGGAGCTCTGCGGCGGCACGCATGTCAAAGCAACCGGCGAGATCGGATATTTTCTTATCACAGGCGAGTCCAGCGTTGGAACCGGCCTGCGCAGGATCGAGGCCGTGACCGGCAGAAAAGCTGAGGATATGATCGGCCAGAGGCTGGACGCCCTCGACCAGGTAGCAGGTAGCTTAAAGGTATCGCCGCTGGAGGTCCCGGCTAAAGTGGCAGATATTCAGGTTGGACTTAAAGCCAGCGTGAAAGATAAAGAAATGCAACAGCGCATGCGTTTGAAATATGAGATCACGGAATTGCTTGAGAAGAACCAAAAAAGAATCGCTGGTATCAACGTGGTTTATACTGAAGTGACGTCCGCCCCCGTACCCGCTGTCATGGAGATGGGTGACATGCTTAAAGAGGGGATGGGCAGCGGCCTGGCCGTGCTGGCCTCCATATACGACAACAAGCCGTTTTTCGTTGCCACCGCCACGGCGGATATTGTTTCAAAGGGTATACACTGCGGGAAACTGATCAAGAAAATCTCGGTTATAGCAGGTGGCAGCGGAGGTGGTAAGGCGGATATGGCACAGGCGGGGGCCAAAGACAGCTCGAAGATTGTCGAAGCACTTAACTCTGTGCCGGCGGCAGTCGAAGAGTTGCTCAAGGCCGGCCATGCGTAGGATCATGGGCCTGGATGTCGGCGACAAACGCATAGGCGTCGCTGTATCCGACCCCTCGCTGATACTGGCCAGCCCTTTAAAGACCATAGACAGAAAGGACGATGCGTTTGCCGTACTCGAGATAAAAGCACTTTTACGGCAATATGATGTCGTCACACTGGTGATAGGACTTCCTTACCTGCTCGACGGCACAGTGGGCGAGCAGGCCCGAAAGGTCATGGATTTCGTTGCCGTAATAAAGGAACAGGCCGACGTTGAGACCGTCCTGCAGGACGAACGATTGACCTCTGTCACAGCCGACCGGATGCTGCGTGAGGCGGGGAAAAAGCGCGCCCGCCTGAAAAATGCTATAGATGCGGCCGCGGCCACGGTCATACTGCAATCGTATCTCGATGATATTTCCCAAAGCGGTAGCATTTCTCAGGAGGGAACTCCTTCCTTATAATTAATGGGGTATAAATCATCTCGTGTTGTCCGATTATTTAAACGTTCTCAAGCCCAAAGAAACCAGCCTGCTGGTCTTCATAGGCGCCTGTTCCGCCCTGGTCGCGGCAGCGGCGATGGGCGGGCATTTCCCTGTCGGCACTTTTATATTGACCGTTGTGGCCATAATCTGCGGCAGCGCAGGCGCCAATGGCCTGACCAACTACCTGGACCGCGATGTGGACGCCCTGATGTCCCGCACCTATAAAAGGGCGCTGCCGTCGGGTAGGATCAAGCCACCCTGGAGGGTGCTGCCCATGATTGCAGTGTTGATTGCGGCCGGATTAGTACTGGCCTGGATACTCTCGCCTGTATGTTTTTTCATCGGCCTGGTCGGCGTTCTGGCATCGGGGATACTGCGCAAGACCGTCTCCTGCACCTACTTCGGCATCATCGCCGGCAGCTCGCCCGTGCTGATCGGGTGGTATGCCGTCAGCCAACCTCCGGCTGTGACTGCTATGCCCGTGCTTTTTTTCTGCCTGATAGCCGTCTGGACACCATTGCACGTATGGACGTTGATGCTGGCCAACCGCTCCGACTACGAAGGCGCAGGGCTGCATTATTTTCCGTTGAGCTGGCCGGACAGGAGGGTGATTGCTCTGCTGGCCGTACTATCGCTGGCGCTATCGGCCTTCGGGGTATTAATCTACTTCCTGTCGGGATTCCTTCACTGGCTGTACCTGTCCGTAGCAGTGCTGATGAGCCTGCTGATGGTATCTGCCAGTGTTCGCCTGCTTGTTGCGCCGAACTCCCGCAATGCCTGGATGGTATATAAATTATCGGCCTTTCCCTATCTGGGGATAATCTTCCTTATAATGGTGGTCGATTCATGGTTCCTTTAGAAGCAAAGCATAGGAGTCTGCTGGACTATGCGTTCTATCCCAGGCATGTAGCCGTAATTGGAGCATCTGAGCAGCCGGTTTCTTTCGGTTACCATTATCTCAAGCACCTCATCGATTACGGTTTCGGAGGAGAGATATATCCGGTCAATCCCCATAAAGAGTCCGTCCTTGATATAAAAGCCTATCCCAGGCTGGCGGATGTACCAGGCGATGTGGATTTTGTGATTTGTTGTGTCTCGGCGGACATGGTACTGCCGCTGCTGGACGATTGCACCGTAAAGAATGTAAAAGTGATGCACCTTTTTACCGCGCGCCTGAGCGAGACCGGACGCTCACAGGCCATTGAGCTCGAGAAGGAAATACAGACAAAAGCTACGCGGCTGGGCATCAACCTGATCGGTCCCAACTGTATGGGGGTCTACAGCCCCGACGCTGGTGTGTCATTTGCTTACGGCTTGCCGTCCGAGCCCGGCAACGTGGGAGTGGTCTTTCAGAGCGGCGGAGCGGCGACGCTGATGATCCAGACCGCCGCGCTGCGGGGTATCCGCTTCAGCAAGGCTGTGAGCTACGGCAATGCCATTATGATCGATGAGAGCGATATCATTGATTACCTGGCGGACGATCCGAAAACGGAGATAATAGCCGCCTATTTCGAGGGAATAAAAGACGGCAAAAAGTTCATCGACTCCATCAGGAGGGCTGCGCAGAAAAAGCCGGTTATAGCTATAAAAGGAGGCAGGGGTAAAGCAGGAACCCGCGCGGTAAGCTCACACACCGCGGCCATCGCCGGTTCAAGCAGCATATGGAAGACCGCTTTTAATCAGTTCGGCGTCATACAGGTGCGTGACCTGGATGAGATGACAGACCTGCTCGTCCTGTTTTCGGGATTGCAGCCGGTCCGGGGACGCAGGCTGGGGATTATTGGTGGAGGTGGAGGCAAAGGCGTGCTGGCCGCCGACCTGGCTGAGGAAGCTGGGTTGTCGGTGCCGCCGCTTTCACCTTCGATGAGGGATCAATTGAAACCGATCTTGCCGGCCATCTGGGACTGGTTGAGCAACCCGATCGATTTCTCCATCTGGGGCGACGATGCGGCCAAGGCGGGTGCAGTGCACCACCTCTTTGTGGAGAGTCCGGACTTCGATTGCATTATCATGCAGGTTTCCGATGATAATCCCATGAGAGATGATTGGTGGGTCATCGTGGTACAGATGGAAGTCGACAGCATTATTGAGATGTTCCGGCGCCGGGCCAAGCCTGTTGTGGCCGTATTAAGTGCAGCCAGACCTGGATATGATGATCTTGAAGATATCCGGTGGCGTACAATTATGCAGCAGCGGTCCCGTCTGACTGCCTCGAAGGTCCCCACATTCTGCAGCATTAGGGAGGCGGTGCATGCGCTTTCTAAGTTTGTCAGCTACTGGGAGAAGGATAAGTAGTGTCGGCGGACAAAATGTCGGGGCGGATTTTCAAAATCTCGGCTAAATGCAAGGCAGGCGGCGCCAGATCCGGCAGGCTTGCCACCTTGCACGGGCCGGTCAACACACCGATCTTCCTTCCGGTGGGCAGTCAGGCTACGGTTAAGAGCCTGGACATCGCCGATATAAAAAAACTCGGCATAAAGATGATTCTCTGCAATGCCTACCACCTGTATTTAAGGCCCGGCATAAAGGTTATCGAGGAGGCGGGAGGGTTACACAGGTTCATGAACTGGCAAGGCCCCATACTGACCGACAGCGGCGGGTACCAGATATTCAGCCTGTCCACGTTACGCAAGATTTCCGGCGATGGAGTCGTATTCCGCTCGCATGTGGACGGCAGCCAGCACAGCATTACACCGGAATCCTCAATGTCCATGCAGGAGAAACTTGGGGCGGATATCATCATGGCTCTGGACGTGTGTCCTGGGAGCACCGCCGGCAGGAAGGAGTTAAGCAAGGCTGCGGCATCCACGGCTGAATGGGCCGAACGCTGCCGCAGCGCCCATCGCGATACCGGGCAGCACCTTTTCGGCATAATACAGGGCGGCACCTACCCGGACCTGCGAAAGGAATCGGTTGAGCAGATCACCGCTCTGGATTTTCCCGGCTATGCCATCGGCGGCCTGAGCCTGGGCGAGCCCAAGGCGTTGATGTGGGAGATCGTAGAAGCCACCGTCCCGTATATGCCGCCGAACAGGCCCCGTTACCTGATGGGCGTGGGCTCGCCGGAGGATATCGTTGAGGGTATCTCACGGGGCATCGATATCTTCGACAGCGCTCTGCCCACCAGGGTGGCGCGCAACGGCGCTCTGTATACACGAAAAGGCAGAGTGAACATCAGGCGTTCTGTTCACAGGGAGGATATGGGGCCTGTTGAAAAGGACTGCCAGTGTTTTACATGCCGAAATTACTCAGCAGCCTACCTGCATCACCTCTTCAAGTGCGAGGAGCTGCTGGCCTACAGGCTGGCCACGATACACAACCTTCATTTCATGCAAAAGCTGATCGAGCAGTGCAGGCAGACTATTGGGGAAGACACATTCCCGGAGTTTAAACGGAGATTCCTAAAATCCTATAAAACCACTGATGAGGACAGGCGCATCGAGCAGAAGGCAGCGGCTCTAACGAATAAGAAAACGTTCCCATAGTAAATCCGAGAAAGGAACGCTCTCCTTAGCGATTGATATTGTCTAAAGCCTTGGCATGGTTACGATATGTCCTGATTATATCTTCTATACAAAGCATTCCTATTAGTTCAGAGGAATTGTTCTCATTCATTACCGGAAGATGGCTGATATTATTACGACTCATACGTTCGAGAGCAACGTCAAGCTGTTCGTTCGAGTTACAGACTATCAAATCTGTGCTCATAACATCCTTGGCGAACTTAGAGACCCTGTCCGTTTTCGATACCTGGACAATATCCAGGTTTGCGACGATGCCGATGATAGAGCCTTTATAAATCACCGGTAAAGCGTCCAACCGGTTGTTCTTCATTAGAATCGCAACTTCTTTGAGGTTTGTGTCAACACCAACAGTTGCTTCAATGGGATGCATTGCCTCTTTGACCGATAACCGTGTTAGCAACGGGACCGAGTATTCAAATTTATGTGCCGGTGATGCGGCCCTGTTGGTTACCTGGTTCTCATATATATAGCTATTCCCTGATGAAAAATAAGCAAGGACGACGGCGATCATACAGGGAGCAAGTAAAACGTAACTGTTGGTCATTTCACTGACCATTATCATGATCGCCAATGGTGCTTTAGCGATACCTCCGAACAATGCCATCATTCCCACGATAACAAATGCATCGGGCTGAGGCGGGACTATCAACGTTAAATCTTTGAGGAGCCACCACACTATTCCACCTAACATACCGCCGATCACCAGTCCAGGCGCAAATACACCACCACTTCCTCCGGAGCCTATTGACAATCCTGTGGCTACTATTTTCCCGAGCAGTACACCAACCATTAAATACACGGGAAGGGCCATAAAGTCGCCGTTTATTCCCAGTTGCACCCATCCGTATCCCTGGCCAAGTACCTGGGGTAAGAACATACCAATTAACCCTACGGCCAATCCGCCAATGGCTGGTTTCAGATAATTGGGGACTTTTAAATCCCTGAAAAAATCTCTTATTTTATAGAATGTGCGTCCGTAGAGCATGCCAACCATTCCGCATATAAGTCCCAATAACATATAGCCTACTAATTGAAGAGGGCTGTTAAATTCAAGACCCGCAGGTATACTGAAGATGGGAGCCCAGCCATTGAAGGATGCAAAGATAACATAACCAGTGATCGATGCTATGAATGAAGGGAAAATAGCGTCGATTTCAAAGTCGCGCCTATAGAGCACCTCGGTACCCAGTAATGCTCCGCCGAGGGGTGCTTTAAAGATTGCGCCGATACCTGCTCCGATACCGACGGTAAGTGCTATTCTGCGATCCCGGTCGTTGAGTCTGAGTGAATCGCCCAATATAGATCCGAATCCGGCGCTTATCAGGGCTATAGGACCTTCTCTTCCTGCGCTGCCACCTGATCCAATGGTGATTGCGGAGGCGATCATCTTGATGCCGGGAACACGGGCGCGAATATGGGCGTTCTGATTGTGAAAAGCGTTGATTGCTGCGTCCGTGCCGTGCCCCTCGGCCTCAGGAGCGAATTTGAATACTAAGAGACCACTGGCGAGGCCGCCCAGTGTGGTAACCAGCGGTATGACCCATAATCTGCTGATTGCCGTTACAATGGTTTCTCCTTCTCCCCCTGGCACGGGCGCCGTATATCCCGCGCAATATCCCAATAAAAGTTGTGATGACCATTGTATCGCCAGATAGAAAAGAATTGATGCAAAACCGGCCACGAGACCTATTAAAATTCCAAGTGTGAGCCATTTGCGTAAATATCCAATATCAAGTAATCCGACGAATCGGAAAAATATATTGCGGAGTATACGATATGCGCCTAATATGTGCCGGACAAGGCGCAAGCAAATTCTACGCAAAGTCTTTTTCATGGCGATAGCTGTTCAGATCCAATCATGACGGAACAGGCCTGTTGGATAAGACAGGGTATATATTCCGTCATATCATTATTGAATATGGGTGACGGGTACTAAATTTAACACGTTCCATCTCCTATATCAATCTTGATGGTAAGACGCAAAGACGGTAGGTCTATTACAGGGGATTTGCTGAAAACTGTAAAAATTGGGGCGTATATCTGCCCGGTTTGCTTTTTGTGCAGGCGGTGTCATCTTTTAAAAATAGCAGTGCCATGTTTGTTTAAGTGATATGATTGTGAAAGGGCACTTCGCTTTTTTTATTCAGAGTATTACCGAAATATACCTTTGTATGCGGCCACGGGATCTCGATATTTTCAGCATCAAAGGCTTCCTTAATGCGTTTTCTCAGTTCTCCTGCAACATCCCATTGTTTGACAGGCTTGGTCTCGCCAAGCATCTTTATTTCGATGGCAGAATCTCCGAAGTTATCCACCCTGAGCACTTGAGGGGGTGTAATGATCATATTACCATAGTGATTATCTTGTGATAGCTGCATCCCAACTTTATTAAGTACTGAGATAACCTTATCCAGGTTTTCATTATAGGAGACAGGTATATTTATATTTACACGAGACCAGTTACGCGTAAAATTACTGGCAATTTTAACCTCTCCATTTGGAATTATATGTACAACGCCATCAAGGTCACGTAAGATGGTACTCCTGATGCTCACTTCCTCCACCTGACCCGATAGTCCTGCGACCTGAACCACGTCACCTATACTGTAGTAGTCTTCCAGCATTATAAACGTCCCGTTAATTAAATCTCCGATAAGTTTTTGGCTTCCTAATCCTACGGCGATGCCAACTACGCCGGCGGCAGCCAGCATGGGGCCAATATCAATACCCAGCTCCGATAGAATCATGAATATCGATACTGCGAAGATAGTCACATACCCGATATTGATCAGAAATTTACTCAGCATCTGAGATCTCTTGCGTATTTCCTCTTTTTCGTGTTTGCCTTTGCGGCGTGTTTTCACAAAGTTATTTATAGAGGGAGGAATAATAAAATATAGAATGCGACTAACAACGAAAGAGGCAAGAAGAATCAGCAGAATCGTAATACCATACTGCGTGCTCCAAAAAATGGCCGCCTGCCATAAACTGCCTATATCGAAAGCCTTTTTTTGTATCAGAGCATCGGCAACAATAATCAGAACGACAAGCCCTATCATCAGTGGTATCAACCAGGTCATCGGATGGCGCTTGAATTGTTCATACTGGTCAACTGCTACAAATCTGCGAGCAAGTATTCTGAGCAGGTATAAACCGATAAAAAATACAAACAGGCCGGCAGCCACAGCCGTAATCAGGGAAAACAGCTCGATGTCGGTTCTAATATATTCGTTTATAAGTGTCGAGATATTTAGCATCAGTTAAGACTGGCCGTTAAAGTGTCAGGCCATTGAGGAGTGCAGCATTTGTGTTGTTCATAATTCTATTTTGCAGCAGCAATATATATCCGAAACACGTTTTACGAAGCCGAAATTTATAAATGAATTTACCAGTTGAAGAGCAATCTTCTTTTAATGCCTAGAAAGGAAAATGTTTCAACTTTTTTAATATCCGATTTCAACTTCCCGATGATAATCCTGTCTCCGGCAACTATGACATCTTCCAACTTAACAGGAACGGGGCGTGACAATCCGGATCTGACGAGGAGGGTTTTAATAGTACCGCTCATCAGATTTATCTCAATGTCTGTGACTTTGCCAATTAAATCACCTCTTGAATCCAGTACCTTTTTACCGGTCAGATAACTCAATAACATAATACAACCACCTCAAAGTAAGTAATCATTCACTTACATTCTACGCCGCATAGCTCATTTTGTCAATGCGGATTTCTTTCAGTTTGAGTTATTGGATAACAGTATGTTTCTAGGGTATTCTTATTCTATCTTTTAAACTCTAAGCTGTGCATGCGCTGCTCAGTGGAAGACGGCAACAGCATTCGATAGGCAGATTGATAAACTATGTATGGAATTCCGACATGGTATGAAAGGAAATCATCTCTTTTTTTGGAGGGCTGAAGCTGTGAATGATAAAGAAATTGCATGCACTTTCAGGGACGAGGCCCAGAGCGGAGAATGTGGACTGAACAATTCTTTAGGCTGCAGGTATAGCAAACGTGATTTCTGGTTTTTTACACTAAATCAAATACCCTTAGCGATCATGGCGCTGTTTAGCCTTGTCTATATGGGATTACTGGCCGGATCCTGGTGGGCCTTAATAATATACGTGATCGTTGCACTGTCATTTTTTGGGCTGGGCCTTGAAACTCGCGTCCTATGTTCGCATTGTCCTTACTGGACAAACGATGGCAAGTTATTGAATTGTTGGGCATATTCAAATACATATAAACTCTGGCGCTATCGACCGGAGCCGATGAACACGCTTGAAAAAGCTATACTTGTATCGCTATTTACTTTCCTGTCAATTTTCCCGGTTATAATGACCTCTTATGGTATATGGTTAGTAACAGCTTCTTCATCGTCAATCAATCTCTTCATGTTGCTTGGAGTTATAGGCATAACGGCAGGTACTCTATTAGCGGGCATGCAGTTTTTCTATATTTTGCAGTCTCACTTTTGTTGCAGGTGCGTTAATTTTTCCTGTCCTCTCAATCGTGTATCTGCAGAAATAATTAAGGCTTTTTTAGACAGGAATCCCGTAATGAAAGAGGCTTTCGAAAAGAGTGGATATAAATTGAATTGATACCATTATTATCCGTAATCAATAGGTGCATACAGACAACGCCTGTGCGATGTGTGATTAACACATAACACTGTGACACTTTTAATCTGTGAGCTTTTAGTGGTAACATACAGGCTCGATGCGACAATCTATCACCGGGCTCGTCTAATCGAATTATGACCGAAAAAGAAACCATACTCAGCATTAAGAACCTCTCTCTATGGTTCGGCGGAGTCAGGGCGCTCACCGATGTCAGCCTCGATATCCGCAAGAACGAGATTCTGGCCATCATCGGCCCCAATGGCGCGGGCAAGACCTGCCTGCTCAACTGCATCAACGGTTTCTATAAGCCACAGAAAGGCGAGATAAGATATAAAGGAAAAAAGATAAACGGCATTAAATCGGACCACATCGCCAAGATGGGCATCGCCCGCACCTTCCAGAATATCGAACTGTATTCCGGGCTGAGCACTCTGGACAACATCATGGCAGCCCGGCATGTGCTTATGAAGCAGAACATTTTCAGCAGCCTCCTTTATTTCGGGCCGGCCCACCATGAGGAGATCGAGCACAGAAAGACCGTGGAGGATATCATAGACTTCCTGGAGATCGAACATATACGCAAGTCGATCGTAGGCTCTCTACCCTATGGTTTGAGGAAAAGAGTGGAACTGGGCAGGGCGCTGGCTCTGGAGCCACGCTTGATCCTGCTGGATGAGCCGATGGCTGGCATGAACCTCGAAGAGAAAGAGGATATCGCACGCTTTATCTACGATATATTCGAGGGACAGGGCGATACTTACCCGGCCACACCGGTTCTGCGCGACGGAGTAGACTCGATTGTCCTGATCGAGCACGATATGGGAGTTGTAATGGATATCGCAGACCGCATTGTGGTGCTGGATTTCGGACGCAAGATCGCTGACGGCACCCCCGCCGAGATAGCTCAGGACCAGAAGGTCATCGCTGCCTATCTCGGCGAGGGATAGTATTAAAAGTGCATTAATCCGTTGTGGCTAAAGCCATCTTTTACGGCGTTTATAATGCTTGATCTCCTTGTAGCTCTTTTTTTCACCTGAAGCCGAGATGCCGATGTAAAACTCCTTCACATCTTCCCGTCCCTTCAGGTAGTCTGCGGAGCCGTCCAGCACAACGCGCCCGTTTTCCATGACATAGCCGTAGTGTGCCGTATTGAGGGCCACCCTCACGTTCTGTTCGACCAGCAATATCGAGGTGCTGCGCTCCTTATTGAATTTGCGGATGATGTCGTATATCTGCTCGACAATCATGGGGGCCAGCCCAAGGGAGGGCTCGTCCAGCATCATCAGCTTGGGAGCGGCCATCATGGCACGTCCGATTACCAGCATCTGCTGTTCGCCTCCGGAGAGATATCCGGCGGTGTTCCTTTTCAGTTCCTCCAGCCGCGGAAAATAACCGTAGACCATTTTTAAGTCTGCCCTAACCTTCTGCGCGCTGGAGCGCGAAAAGGCGCCCACCAGCAGGTTCTCCTCGGCGCTAAGATGTTCGAAGACGCGCCGGCCTTCCAGCGCCTGCACGATGCCGAGCCTGCCTATATCGACAGCGTTCTTGCGATCGATCCTGACGCCGTCCCATTCGATTGTGCCGTCGGTGATCTCGCCCTCTTCGACCCTCAGCAAACCCGATATGGCTTTGAGCGTCGTCGTCTTGCCTGCGCCGTTGGCGCCGAGCAGGGCAACCACCAGGCCGTCATCCACTGAGATGGAGATGCCATGCAGCACCTTAACCACATTGAGGTAGGACACCTCAATGTTATTCAATTTCAACATTGCTGAAGCCGATCTATTTATTTACCGAACCAGTCGAAGTTCTCATAAAGGATGTTGGGAGCGTCCACCCACCCTGTCTGGGAAATCATCTGGCCGTCGTGAATCTGGAATATCTTTACGGATTTGGAGCCGCGTTTGTCCACCGGATTGGAGAAATCAACCGGGCCGTGCAATCCTTCCACGTCATAATTCTTGACGTTCATAAAACCGTTCTTCTCCGCCAGTTCCCAGGCCGCGGCGTCGCCCTTGGCCAGGGCATCGCCACCCGATACCTTAATGGCCTGGCGCAGTATCTCGGCGTTGATCAGGCTGGAAGCCCAGCCGATGAGATAGTCGTTGTTTCCGGCATACTCAGGGTGCCTTTTATCGCAGTACTCCATCATTTTGGCCATGCCGGGCACGTTATCTCCCCAATTCACTGTGGGATATACGCCGTATACATTCTGTGTCGCATCTTTGCCGGCCAGATCGATAAGTGCTTTGGTGAAGCTGGCGTGCGCGCATCCAACGGTAATCCCCGGTATCATCTTGAGGTCGTGGGCATTTTTCAGAATGACCGCGGTCGGCGCCGGTGTACTGGAAATAAAGATCACATCCGGATTCTTATCCTTGATCCTGGTCAGAGCATCTGTCTCGGATATCGTGGTTGCAGTATGTTCCTCGATCGCCACGATCTCAATACCCAGATCCTCGGCAGCCGCCCGGGCGGCGTCTCTCACACCGTAGCCTGTCGAGTTGTTCAACAGCATAAGGGCCATCTTGGGCTTGCCCTCTCCCTTCCAGATGCTCTGAAGGTAGTACCTGGCAAAGGCGGCCCAGTCATCGCCGTAGTCGGGAAGCTGTGCGTAGATATGCTGGGGTGGATGTGTCAACGACGGGGAGCTGAAGCATACCATTCCGGGGAAGCCGACCCTGTTGGCAGCTTCCTTGGAGGCGTTCATATCCTTGGATGAAACCACAGTAAAGAACGCGCAGCCATCATCCATCAGCTTTTTGACGATGGTGGTGGCCTTGGCTGCATCATAGTTGGTGTCATACCACACCGGCTCTATCTTGTACCCCTCGACACCACCAAGCTCTTCGTTGATGTACTTAAATGCATCGAGCTGGCCCTGGCCGATGGGGGCCCCTTTCTCGGCGGCCGCGCCGGTAAAAGGGACGCTGAGGCCCAGTTTGATTGTCTTCGCACCTTCAGGGGCAGCGGGTGTTGCGGTGCAGCCGGGCAGGACGGAGACGGCCAGAGCCACAAGTAGCAGCACGGCCATTGGGATTGTTATTGTACTTCTTCTCACATTAACCTCCTTTATTAATTATTGAGTTATAGTACGTTATTTCTTAATTAAAACATCAATAAGAGAACGGCCACAGCCTGTATGAGGCCTTGAATAATTGCCAGCGGTGCGCCAGTCCGTGCGGTTCGAAGATGAGGAAAATAATCATAACCAGCCCGAATATCAGCGGGCTCAGACCGGTTGCAAAGCCGGTGGGCAGTCCGCTGAAGGTCTGCTCGATCATGGGCGACAAAAACAGCACAAGCTGCTCCAACAGCCTGATAAAGACCACTCCCAGTATCGGTCCAATGGCGGTGCCCAGGCCGCCGATGATCAGTATGCCTATATACAGTATGGATTGTACGAAGGTGAAATCCTCCGGCGTGATGTTGCCGCGATACTGGGCATATAGCGATCCAGCGATCCCGGCGAAGAAGCATCCCAAGAAGAAGGCCAGCAGCTTGTAGGCGAAGACGTTTATGCCCATCACCTCCGCCGCCAAATCGTTGTCCCTCACGGCAATGAAGGCCCTGCCAATGCGGCCCCTGGCCAGGTTGGTGGCGAAGAATACGCTCAGCGCTGCTATCGACATGATTAGATAGAACTGGTCGGTCTCGTTGTCAAGCTTGAGTGGACCGATCTCAGCTATGGGGACGCTCATTCCCATCGCCCCGCGAGTCACGTCGGTCCAGTGGTTGAGTATCCATATAATGATGAACTGCGCGGCAATGGTGGTTATGGCCAGGTAGAATCCTTTAACCCTCAGCGACGGCATGCCGAACAGCAGGCCGACCAGGCCGGCCGAGAGGCCGGAGAGGATCAATGATGCCAGGAAGGGAAGCCCCAGGCTGTTGCTCAATATCGCCGTGGTGTAAGCCCCCACCGCCATAAAACCCGCATGCCCGATGGAGAGCTGCCCGCAGTAGCCCATCAGGATATTCAGGCCGACTATAGAGACGACGGTGATGCCCATCAAGTTCATCACCTCCAGGCCGGACCTCGGAAGGTAGAACGGCATGGTGGACAGCGTTACCAGGAAGAGGATAAACAGCACCCACTGCGTCTTGGTGCGTATGATGGCAGTATCCGTGCCATACGAATAATTGCGTATACCGCAGGGCAGATTCATCGACTATATCCTCTCAATCCGTTCTTCGCCGAAGAGGCCGTAGGGCCTGATCAGCATGACGATAATGATTATTACGAACGGTATCAGCTCCTTAATGCCGGGCCCCAGCAGCGGCGTCAGATAGCCGGCGCCCACGTTTTCACACAGCCCGATGATGGGTCCGGCCACCATGCAGCCTATAAACGAGTCGAGACCTCCCAGTATCACCACCGAGAAGGACTTAAAACCGGTCTCGACCAGGGCGTTGGTTATGCCGCCTATGCTCGATATCAGTATCCCGCCTATCGCCGCCACCACGCAGGCAAAGATCCATGACATGGAGAAGATGCTGGTGATCGGCACGGCGCATGCCTGCACGGCCAGCTGGTCGTCCGCGCTGGCCCGCATGGCGATGCCCATCTTGTGGAACTTGAAAAACAGGGAGAGCAGGATGAACAGGACAATCGAGATACCCGCCGCCCACAGGTATTCCTGCGAGATCACCGCGGTGCCGATGCTGACAGGCTCCTGCGGGAAGAGGGCCGGCAGCCTGGCGATACTGATCGGCCACGCCATGGTCACGACGCCCTCCAGGAAGTAGCCGATGCCCAGAGTGACCGCGATGAGGGAGAGTATCGGCTGACCTATCATCGGGCGCAGCGTGAACCGTTCGATCATCCAGCCCAGAAATATGGCAAATAATATGGTAAGCAGCATGCCGGCCCATATAGGCAGTTCGAAGTCCACCAGTGTGCTGTAAGCAAACCAGGACGAAATGAGCACAAGTTGACCCAGCGCCAGGTTGGCAACGCGGCTCGATTTCCAGATGAGCGCGAAACCCAGGGCGATGAGCGCGTAGATCATGCCCACCGCCAGGCCGGTCAGGGTGTACTGCAGCAATTGTTCCATATCAGATATCCCAAATCCTTATTAAAGTGGATACGTTGCCCTTCCTTCCGTCCCGGTAGGTTACCGAGGCGTCGACCTTGAGCGATTCTTCACCGCCGTAAATGGCATCTATGACAGGTTTATAGCGCATCTCCATGAACTCGCGCCTGAGCTTGCGCGTCCTGGTCAGCTCAGATTCGTCGGGGTCGAACTCCTTGTGCAACAGCATATACCTTCTTACCCTGGAAAGCTCGGGCAGGTAGCTGTTGACCCTCAGCAGGTCCTTCCTGACCAGGTCAGCCACCTCCTGCTTCTGAGAAAGATCGACGAAAGTTGTATAGGTTATGCCGTTGCGCTCGGCCCATTTGCCCACCATGGCGAAGTCGATATTGATCATGGTTGCCACAAAAGATTTGTCCTTTCCGCCGATCACCATCGCGTCCTTGATATAAGGGCTGAAGCGCAGCCTGCCCTCGATATATTGCGGGGCGTATCTGGCGCCGCTGACCAGGCTGCCCATATGCTCCAGCCTGTCCAGGAATATCAGGTGGCCTTTATCGCTTATATTCACCGCATCGCCGGTGTGTACCCATCCGTCCTTTTTTATCAGGGATGTCTTTTCCGGCTCGCCCAGGTAGGATGTGAAAGTACAATCGCTCCTGACCAGCAGTTCACCCTCGCCGGATACCCTGACCTCGACCCCCAGTGCCGGACGTCCCACGCTCTGAAAATCGATATCACCCCTGGTATGCGAGGAGATGAAGCCGGCCTCCGTGCTGGCGTAGGTCTGCCTTAGCTCGATACCCAGGGCATGGATTAGCTTGAAGGTATCGAGGCTGAGCACCGAGCTGCCGGTTACAGCGAACCTGACATTGCTCAGCCCCAGGCGGTCTTTAAGCGGCCTTAGCAGCATCAAATGGGCCAAGCGGTAGAGAGTGCTCCAGAATAATCCGGGTTTCGCATCGTCGAATTTAAACTCGGCCATCTTATATCCCACCGGCATCAGCAGGTGGTAGAAGAACCGCTTGAGCGGATGCGCATCGGTTATCTTGACCTGTATCTCGCTGACAAGGCTCTCCCATTGCCTTGGTCCGTATATGGCGAAATCGGGGCCGACCTCGCGCGTGTCCTCGGCGATAGTGTCCGGCTCCTCGGCGAAATTAAGTCTTGCCCCGGTCAGCAAATGGGGGATTGTTGCGAAGTAGCTGTCGCCTACCCAGGCGGCCGGAAAATTGGATACGAGGTCGTCGTTGCCGTCCAGTGGATAGACGCTGACAAATCCGCGCGCCGTGTTGACCAGCGCCCGGTGGGTCAGTACGGCCCCTTTGGGCAAACCGGTGGTGCCGGATGTGTAATAGATAAAAGCTGTATCGTCCGGCCGTCCCTCCGATACGTTCTGTTCAAATAAACCGGAAGCGGCCTCCTCGTAGGCAGCGCCCATCTTCATCACAGCGTCGAAGCTGAGCAGTCGGGGATCGTCGTAATTTCCCAGCCCCTTGGGATCCCAGTAGATGATCTTCTGAAGTGCAGGGAGCTCGTCGCACATCTCCAGGAACTTGTCGGTCTGCTCCTGGTCATTGACCAGCGCGAACCTGGCGCCGGAGTGGTTGGCGATATATTTCAACTCGGAGGGAATGGAGTCCACGAAAGCGCCGGTGGCTACGCCTCCTGCCGCCTGTACTGCGAACTCTCCCCAGAACCACTCTGGCTCGTTGTCGCCAATGATGCAGACAACGTCGCCTTTTTTTAAACCGAGGCTTACCAGGCCGAGAGAGAAGTATTTGACCCGGTTATAATATTCGGTCCAGCTGTAGCGCTGCCATATGCCGCGTCTTTTTACGCACATGGCAGTCTGACCGCTCCACCTCCTGTGGTTGGCTTCGATAAGTTGTGGAATTGTATATGTGTCGATCATGGGAGCTTAAAGGGGCGGTGGTCTGTCGACGGGGACCGCCCGGATCAAAAGAGTCTAAACATCCCGGCAGCTTTCTTAAAGCCGTCGAGGGCGCCTTCGAGAGTGCTGTGATTGACGCAGTAAGATATCCTGAAAAAGCCGGGGCTGCCGAAGCCTCTGCCCGGTACTGTCATAACATTCATTTTCTGCAACTCATGAACGAATTCCACATCATTTTCTATGGGTGTTCTGGGAAACATGTAAAAAGCCCCCTGCGGTTTTACCACCTTATAACCCATACCGGTCAGGTTATTATACAGAAAATCGCGCTTCTCCTGGTATTCCGGTATTGACACGGTCACGTGCTGCAGGTGCCTGACGATGTTCTGCATCAGGGCGGGGGCGTTGACGAATCCGAGTATGCGATTGCAGAAAATCAATCCGCTGACGATCTCCTCCTTGTTCTCCATGTCCGGATGCACGGCAATATAGCCGATCCTCTCGCCCGGCAGGGCCAGGTCCTTGGAGTGCGACGTGGCTATCATGCTCCTGTGGTATGTCTGCAGGATGGGCACGTACTTGAGGCCGTCATACATCAGGCTGCTGTAGGCCTCGTCGCTGATCAGGTATAAGGCGGTTTTCAGCGCCTTCTCCCTGTGCTCCAGCACACGGCCCAATTTTCTAACGAACGCCTCGCTGTAAACCACACCTGTGGGATTGTTGGGCGAGTTGATGATGACTGCCCTGGTTCTGGCATTAATCTTGCGCTCGAGTTGATCGAGATCGGGGAGGAATTTATCATCGCAGGGAAGGACGACCGTTACCCCTCCATGGTTGTCGATGTAATTATCATATTCCATGAAAAAGGGTGCGAATACAATCACTTCATCGCCCGGGTTCAGCAGCGTTTTGAGTATAACGTTGATGGCACCGGCTGCGCCCACGGTCATGATGATATCCTGGAAGGCGACCTCCATGTTGTTCTCATGGGAAACCTGTTTAGCCACCGATCTCCTGGTCTCTTCGTAGCCGGCGTTCTCCATATAGCGGTGCATTCCGGCCATGGGATTCTCGCTCAGCTTCCTCAGGACATGTTTGAATTCGGCGGGGGGCTCGATGATAGGATTGCCCAGCGAAAGGTCGAATACATTGTGCTCGCCGTGCTTCTTCTTCAGGACGGCAGCTTCCTCGAACATGCGCCGCACCCAGGACCCAGCTGCCATGCGCGTGCGTACGTTATCCGATATTGACACCGGCTGCTGCCCCCTTTCCTGCTTCGAAAGCGCGTTTATTTAAATCCAGTATTTTGGCCGGCAAATGCCGTGCCATGCCCTTCTGCCACTGCTCATCTGTGATTTTCAGAGGCAGAAAGCGGGATAAGTATCCCAGCATAAAGATATTCAATGTTCGGACGTCGCCCATGGCCGCCGCCTGTTCCGTGCCGCTGATAAGATATACGGCTTTCGTTACACGGCGGAATGATCCCAGTATTGCCTCGTCCTCCGGATATACCTGCGTGCCGAGAGATATTGAGAGCGGGGGAATGGCCAGGTTGTTGATGATCACGGTGCCGCCCGGCCTCAGGTAACTGACCCACCTGGCTGCCTCGAGCTTCTCGAAAGCCAAAAGTATATCGGCTTCGCAGGTATTTATCAGGGGCGACCAGACTTTTTGCCCGATGCGCAAATGGCTGGTCACACTCCCTCCCCGCTGCGCCATGCCCAGTGTGTCGGTCTTCTTGACATCCATGCCGATGTCCAGTGCGACATCGCCAAGTATATCGCTGGCGAGTATGATGCCCTGGCCGCCCACCCCCACCATCAGCACGTCCTGTTTGCCCTGGCTCTTCATTATGCCGCCTTAACCTCCGTATCTATGGCCTTTTTCGGACAGATCTGCTGGCAGATGCCGCAGGCGTCTCCCATGCAGGTACCGGCCTCGATGTAAATCCTGCCGTCCCTTTTCTGGATGGCCGGGCAGCCGATCATCAGGCATACACCGCAGTCGTTGCATACATCCTGATCGACAAGGCGCTTGTTCTTGCGAACCTTGTTGGTGACCGCGCACTGGCCCCGGACAATGACCACGGACAGCTGCTCGCTGTCAAGTGCCGACCTGATAGCGGCCCTCACCGATTTGATATCGAAAGAATTAACGACCTGTAAATTCTTTACTCCGGCGCCCTCGACAATCCTGGCGATATCGACCTTCTGCGTGGATATGCCCTGTGCCGACCTGCCCGAGCCGGGATGGTCCTGGTGGCCGGTCATGGCTGTTGTGCCGTTGTCGAGTATGATCACGGTGATTCTGGCATCGTTATATACGGCGTCTATGATGCCGGTGATGCCAGAGTGCATGAAGGTTGAGTCGCCGATAACCGCGGCCACTTTGCTGCTGACTCCAGCCTTGACCAGGCCGATGGCCTGTCCTATGCTCGCCCCCATGCAGGCCGTGGTGTCCATGGCACGCAGCGGGGGATAGGTGGCAAGGGTGTAGCAGCCGATATCGCCGGTGATGACCAGGCCGGATTCCTTCTCAGACCTGCCTCTGGCATCGAGCACCTTTGATCTCTTTCCGATCGTGCTGAGCACAAAAAAAGCGCCGGCATGCGGGCAGCCGGCGCAGAGCAGAGGTGGTCGTCCCGGCAGGTTGCCGGCGGCGGCCGCTTCAACTGCCTCAGCAGGGGGAATGATCTCCGCCTTGACGGCCGCATAGCGTACGGCGCCGGTGTTCAGCTCACCATGTCGCGCTATATGTTGTTTTCCTTCGACCTTGATGCCCATTGCCTTGATGTTTTCTTCCAGGAAGGGGTCCAGCTCTTCGACGACGAACAGTTTGTTAACTTTTCCGGCGAAGCGTTTAATCAGTTTGGTAGGTAGAGGGTAAATCAATCCGAGCTTTAGGAATGAAGCGCCGGGGAAGACTTCCCTGGCATATTCATAGCTAACGCCGCTCGACACGATGCCCGTGCGGCTATCTCCCTCGATAATAATGTTGAGCGGGGTTACCTCGGCCAGCTCGGTGAGATCTTCCATGCGGCTGTGCATATACGGCACCCTCAGACGCGCGTGTCCGGGGAGCATCACATACTTCTCCACGTGGTGGTGAAAAAACTTATTCCTCTCCACCCTCAGAGCGCCCATATCCACCTCGACCACTGATTTGGAATGCGCAACCCTGGTAGTTATCCTGAAAAGAACAGGGGTATCGTATTTCTCGCTGATTTCATATGCTGCGGCCATGAAATCGTATGCTTCCTGGCTGTCGGCGGGCTCGATCATGGGCACCCTTCCCAGCCGGGCAAAGTGCCGGTTGTCTTGTTCACCCTGGGAGCTGTGTATGCCGGGATCATCTGCGGAAACCACTACCAGGCCGCCATGCACGCCCGTCGTCGCCGCGGCCATGAAGGGATCGGCCGCCACATTCAATCCCACGTGTTTCATGGAGACCAGCGTCCTCACTCCGGCATAGGAGGCGCCCAAACCCACCTCCATGGCGACCTTCTCGTTGGTGGACCACTCGGCATAAAGGTCCTTGAACGCCGCCATGTTCTCGAGGATCTCCGTACTGGGCGTCCCCGGATAAGCTGTGGCCACCCTCACCCCGGCGTGGTAGGCGCCCAGTGCGATAGCCTCGTTGCCCGATAGTAGTTTACGGCTCTTGCTCATAGCGTATGCGGATAAATTTAAATTTGAAGCCTAATTATAATAGCAGCAGGCGGATAAGTTCAATCCTGTGCGGCGGGATCAGAACACCGGAGGCTTCTTTTTCAGCGTCTCGATCAGCTTATCCAGGGGTATCGCTGCCAGCGTCAGGCTCTGAAGGCCTCCTGCAGAGAGATGGATGGCCAGTTCGGCCGCCTTTTCATTGTTGGGCGCATCGATAATATGCACAAAATCATACTGCCCCAGCAGAGCGTACTGGGCCAGTATTTTTACGCCCATATATTCGACTTCCTTATTTAATTCCTTCAGTTTTTCAGGGTATTCCTCGATTGCCTTTCTGCCGTCACCGGTCAGGGTTGAGAGCATCAAATATATGGCCATAACTACCTCCAAGTAAATAATTAAGCGGTTGCCTGCCTAATACAGGAGATTTCATATACTGATATCAGGGCACACCCATTTTATCACTTAACGCTTTTATGGACGTAATCAAGTACACAGAGAACCAGGCATTGACCGCCCGTCGACCCCGGACTTGACAGATTTGCAGCTATTCATAGTAATATAATATACTGTTCGAGACCTGCCGTCGTGGCAGGCAGTGAATAAATATAAATTTACATGCACGCTAACAAATATATCTACCGATAGTGGCTCTGGACAAGCCGCCGGATCTTCCCGGCGGCGCTGGAGTCACGAATCCAAACCCTGCAGATCCCTTAAACACAGTTGTGTCCCCGTATTATTAATCTTAGTGGAGGTATATCTATGAAAAGGACGGCGTTTATTCAGGCATTAGTGGCATCGCTGCTGGTCATAGCTCTGGCAGCATCGTGTGGCCCGGCGCCCGCGGCGCCTTCGGAGAATACATCGACCGCAGCGGTGGTCACGGATAACACGACATATGAATTCACCTACAGCGTTTTCTTCCCTCCCGTGCACAAGAACTCCATCCTGGCCCAAAAATTTGCCGATGAAGTCAACGCGCGCACCAACGGCAGGGTCAAGATCACGGTATTCACGGGCGGCACCCTGACCAAGGCGCCGCAGGTATATGACGGTGTTGTCAACGGCCTCTCGGATATGGGGATGTCGGTTGTCTCATACACCATGGGACGCTTTCCTGCCGCCGAGATGGTGGAATTGCCACATGGTTATCTCAACGGCTATGTATCCACCAGGGTGGCCAACGATTTCTATAACGAGTTCAAACCGAAGGAGTTCGACGACGTTCACGTGCTCTACTTCCATGCCCATGGCCCCAGCGTTATTTTCTCGGTCAAGAAGCCTGTCAGGCAGATCGAGGACCTGAAGGGCATGGTGATCAGGTCGACCGGCGTCGGCGCCAGCATCATCGAGGCGCTGGGTGGCAAGGGATATGGCGCGGCCCAGAACGAAGCCTACGAGCTTATGTCCAAGGGTACCATCGACGGCAGCTACACCCCCCGCGAGACCTTAGAGGGATGGAAGCAGGCCGAGATCGTGAAATACGTCACGGAGTGCCCCGAAGTGGGCAGCACCGCCAATATGTTTGTAGTCATCAACAAGGCCAAGTGGGACAGCCTTCCACCGGATATCCAGAAGGTGTTCACGGACGTCAGCAACGAATGGATCGAGAAGCATGCCAAGACCTGGACCTGGTATGACATCTCCGGACTGCAGTTCTTCAAGACCTTCGAAGGCCGTGAAGTTATCCAGCTGTCCTCTGATGAGGTGGCTAAATGGGTAACGGCCACGCAGTCGCTCAAGGATAAATATATTACGGAAAGGGACGCCAAAGGCCTGCCTGCCGATCAGTATGAGAAATACCTGATGGAGAGGGCCGAGTACTGGGCGGGCAAAACCCCCACCGACCAGGAATGCATAGACTTCGTCAGCTCCGAGTTCGCAAAATAACGTAACCATCACCAACAACGAATCGTACGGGTGGCAGTGCAGAATCATGCCTGCCACCCATACTGATGTAGATTTAGATGTTCAACAAGTTCGAGAAGGCAGTAACCGGCATCGCGGGATGGCTTAACTGGGTGGCCTGCGCCAGCCTGGCTCTGATGGTCACGCTGGTCCTCGTCGACATCTGCGGGAATAAATTTTTCAAGGTTCCCCTCCCGGGCGGCATCGAGCTGGTCAGCCTGCTCAGTGTCGCGGCGATAGCGTTTGCCATCGCACAGACCCAGGTCACCCACGGGCATATCGAGGTCGAGATGCTGGTAAGGAAATTGCCGCGCACAGCACAGAAGGTCATCGCAGCTTTCGTGCACTGTCTGGGTATCTGCCTTTTCGTCATACTGGCCTGGCAAAGTTACACCTATGGCCTGTCTCTGCAGTCCAGCGGAGAAGTCTCTATGACGTTGCGGATACCTTATTACCCGTTTATCTGGGCATTGGGATTATGCAGCCTGGCAGTTGTGCTGGTGCTCATCATGCAGATGATCAAAATGCTGAGGAACATGAAATAGTATGGACAACATAACACTCGGTATAGTCGGCGTGGTCGTCCTGATTATCATCTTCCTGCTGCGTATGCCGGTGGGATTCGCCATGGCCTTTGTCGGCCTCATCGGATTCAGTATAGTTGTTACACCTGCAGCGGGCATGAACCTCCTTGCCCGCGATTTTTTCGATATTTTTTCATCGTATTCATTGACTGTCATACCCATGTTCACACTGATGGGCTGTATAGCCTCCGAGTCTGGCATGAGCCGGCGTCTTTACGATGCAGGTTATGTTCTCTTCAGCAAATTCCCCGGCGGGCTGGCCCTGGCCACGGTTATCGGCTGCGCCGGTTTCGCCGCCATCAACGGTTCGACCAGCGCCACTGCCGCCGCCATGGGCAAGGTCTGCATCCCTGAGATGAAACGCTACAACTATAAAAGTTCAATGGCCACCGGGATTGTAGCTGCAGCGGGCACTCTGGGCATCATGATACCGCCCAGCACCATCTTTATTGTCTACGGCATACTCACTGAGCAGTCCATCGGTAAGCTTTTTATGGCCG
>Ga0172380_10001745_pt1 | contig 36824 bp, 39 predicted proteins | sample Leawe162metaG_FD_119747 | JGI IMG/M metagenome (GOLD analysis project Ga0172380, IMG submission 119747) | Leachate microbial communities from a municipal landfill in Southern Ontario, Canada - Leachate well 162 metaG | ecosystem: Engineered > Solid waste > Landfill > Unclassified | place...
GAGATAATCTGTTCTCTTCTTTGCGATCTTGGCGACTTGGCGAGAGGTAATTCCGAAAATGAATCCGAACATGCGGTCGCACCGTACCGTCGCGAAGCGCGCCGGCCGGTGACCCGTGGCGTTAACGGAATTCCCAGGCGAAGACCGAGAGATTGCGCGCGGGCACAAGCGCTTCGGCTTCTTTCAGAGATGGGTCAATCTCTTCGCAGGTCATGGCCGGCTCATCCAAATCATGTGTCTTGCGGAACGGTGTGTCGTGGGCCGTAAGAAATGCCTTCATGGCTTTCTCTGCCGCCTGCTGACAATGGAACAAAGCGTCTTCGATAAGCGGCGGCGTGGCATCCATATCGACCTGTGCCCCGCGTATATCGTTCTCGGCCTTTCGAATCCAGGCATCCACTTCGCGCTGTTTTTTATCGGCCATACAGCAGTTTTCCTTCGCGGGCAACAGTCGCCGGCAGTGATGAAATCACCGCAAGTCCATCGTCAAATTCCTTGTGTGTGTACACCACCACGTCTTTGGCGACCCGCAAACCCCATAAGGCTCGATATGCTTGTTGCGCGCGTTTGTAACGAGGCAACGGCGAATCATGAATGACGACCACGAAATCATAATCGCTGTCATTGTTGGCTTCGCCGCGCGCCCGCGAGCCGAAGAGATAAATCCGCTCCGCCGTCATACTCTTGCGTAAACGACGCACCGATTCTTCAATAACAGTCTTGTCTTCCTCTGTATAGCTTGCATCGATCATAACACCATCATTCCCCTTTACTTGCCATGACTGCGCGAATATCCTGTTCCTTGAGCGTGGGAAAATCTTCGAGAATCTGCCCGATCGTGTTTTGGTATGCAATCGTTTCCAATCCCTCCTGCCAATCTCCACCCCAATCCCACCATTGACGTTATATTCAATTAAATCTTTGCCGATGTCAACGCCGGAGTAATGGGTTGAAACTGTCGTTGGCCAGATGTCGCATCGTTCAGCGGTTGGCGTACATCGCGGCATAGTATTTCTGATACTCGCCGCTGCGGATGCGCTCCCACCAGGCGCGATTTTGCAGGTACCATTCCACGGTGGCTTTGAGGGCGGTCTCGAAATCGAACTGCCGGCGCCAGCCTAACTGGGTTTCGATCTTGCTGGAATCGATGGCGTAGCGCCGGTCGTGGCCGGGGCGGTCTGTGACGTATTGGATCAGGGATTCGGGCTTGTTCAAAAGCTTGAGGATCAAGCGGACGACATCCAGGTTGGGAACGTCGTGCATGCCGCCGATATTATAAACTTCGCCGGTCTTGCCCCGGCGCAGGACGCAATCGATCCCCCGGCAATGGTCGCGCACGTAAATCCAGTCGCGCACCTGACGTCCGTCGCCATAGACCGGCAGGGGCTTGTTTTCCAGGGCGTTGGCGATCATCAGCGGAATCAGTTTTTCGGGGAATTGGTAAGGCCCGAAATTATTGGAACAACGCGTGATCACGGCGTCCAGACCGTGCGACCGTTGCGCGGCGCGCACCATAAAGTCGGAGCCGGCCTTGGTGGCCGCGTAGGGATTGTTCGGCTGAATGGGCGATGTTTCCGTGAACCGGCCTTCCTTGTCCAGACTGCCATACACCTCATCCGTCGAAACATGCACAAAACGCCGGACGCCATGCGCGCGGGCGGCGTCCAGCAGGCGCTGGGTCCCGAGAATATTGGTGCGAATGAAGGCCTCCGGCCCCAAATGCAGACTGCGGTCCACGTGGCTTTCGGCCGCGAAATGCACCACGGCATCCACGGTGTGTGCCTGGAATGCCGCGGTAACGTCCGCCTCCGCGGTGATGTCGCCCTTGACGAACGTATAGCGCGGGTTGCGCTCGACCGGGCCCAGGTTCTCCAGGTTGCCGGCATAAGTCAGCGCGTCGAAATTGACGATCCGGATCTCCGGATATTCGGCCAGCATGTAGTGGATGAAGTTGCTGCCGATGAACCCCGCCCCGCCGGTAATCAATAATTTCATAAGTGTGTGTGCTCCGTATGGCGCGATGCCTTAGTGACGCCGGGGTGTAGCTGCGATTCGCCTGCCTGCATCGCTATGCCCTGCCCGCAGTGCTACGCAGAGCGTTGCAGGCGGGGCAGCATTGCGGGCAGGTTAGAACCGCTTGCCGTTCTGTCGAACGGCTGCTACACCGGATTGCCGTTCTGTCGAACGGCTACTACACCGGATTGCCGTTCTGTCGAACGGCTACTACACCGGATTGCCGTTCTGTCGAACGGCTACTACACCGGATTGCCGTTCTGTCGAACGGCCGCTACACCGGATTGCCGTTCTGTCGAACGGCTGCTACACCGGATTGCCGTTCTATCGAACGGCTACTACACCGGATCTGCGACGCCGATCCTGTCATTCCCATGGATTAACCATTGCAAAAACAGGAACGCATGATATGATAACTGTGTTGAATTTCCAATCCAATCTTTTGGGGATGCTAATGAAGCAGAGAACCACACGTTATGGCATAGGACTGGCCATGATAGGCTGGTGCGTCACCTTGGCGACGTACGCCGTCACAACGACGGATTTCAGTCGCTATCAGGTGGTCCTCGATCGCAAGCCGTTCGGCGAAGTGGCGCCTATTGTCGTAGCCGGGACCACCGAACTGGCGGTGGCCGAGTCATTTGCCAAGGATTATGAAATGAAGGCCATCATCGACGATGGCGACAAGCTCCAGGTATGCGTTCTGGACAAGAAAACCAACAAATATCTTTATCTGGATATCGGCCAGGACATTGGCGGTATGCGTTTGGTCTCGGTAAATTACGACCAGGAAGAGGCGGTTCTGGGAATGGGCGCCGAAACCACTGTTATCAAGCTTCATCCCGATAAGGACGGCAATAAAGGAGCGGCTCCGGCAATGGCGGGCGCGCTGAGTGCGCCTGCGTTCGGGATGCCTCGCAAAAGCCTGGCTGTGGAGAACGCGGTCTCGCCCTTCAGCCCGAATGACCAGGGTGCCCGCAAGCCATTTTTCTCGGATATGAAAAGGCGCGGCGTCTCGCCTTTCCAGCGTATGAACACCAACGCGCCATTCCAAGCCAAGAGCCTGGAGTCCTTTTTCAAACCCAACACCAACATGACAACGCCGTTTGTCTCGCCTTTCCGGCCGCAGGCTTCGCCGTTCCTGTCGGGCGCCGCCGGGCAGGGCAACCCCAATCCATCCGTTCAGGATGGAGGCGTCTCCGCGGTCGGCCAGCCGGCCGCTCCGAACCCGCCGGCGCAGTCCAATCCGGAGCAGGGCTATTTGCAAACTCCGGTACAGCCCATGACGACGCCGTTTATTGTGCCGGTCGAGGATGACGAGATTGACGAGAGCGACGAGAGCGAGGAATAGCCCCGATCCGCGCGTAAGCGCGCAGATCGGGAATGGTTTATGGTTGATGGTTGATGCGGATAATGCGGCCCAGAACAAAAACATTGCCAGCAAACGTTGATGTGTAATGGATAAAAGATCTCTTGTCGGAATGGGTTGCTCCGCTGGTCACCGGCAAACAGCCATCAGGATCACGCGCTTCCTGCTTCATGAACCATCAACCATTATCCATCGACCATCAGCCGTGTGTTATTACGCGCGGACTTGAGGAATAAAAATCATGGGCAATGAGCCGTTCCGTGGTATTTCGGTTATTCTTCCCTGCCTGAACGAAGAAGCTTCGCTGGGCCAGGTCATCGAACTGGCGCGCCGCGGGATTGCCAAGTTGGGCCTGTCGGAAGATATCGTCGTGGTGGATAACGGTTCCACCGACCTCTCCGCCCAGGTGGCCCGCGCGCACGGGGCCCGCGTCCTGACCGAGCCGCATCGCGGTTATGGCTCCGCCCTGCGCAAGGGATTCGACAATGTCCGCTATGATATCATTGTCATGGGCGACGCCGATTTGTCCTATGACTTTTCTTCGTTGGATGTGCTTGTGACGCCGATTTTGGAGGGCGCGGCGGATTTTGTGATGGGCAACCGGATGAACGATATTCAGCCCGGCGCCATGCCCCGGCTCCACCGCTACGTCGGCAATCCCATGCTTTCGGCCACCTTGCGGCTGCTTTTTCATGGCAGTGCCGTGCACGATGCGCACTGCGGCATGCGCGCCATCACCCGCCCGGCCTATCGCCAGTTGCATTGTGTCACGACCGGCATGGAATTCGCCAGCGAGATGGTCGTGCGCGCCCTTCGCTGTAAACTGCGGATCGCCGAGCGCGATATCACCTATCATCCGCGGGTGGGGGAATCCAAGTTGCATTCGTTCCGGGATGGCTGGCGCCACCTGCGCTTTATGATCCTGCACAGTCCAACGCTCCTGCTCCTGGCGCCGGGGATCGTGGGATGGGTGATCGGCCTGGCCATCTCCCTGCCGCTGGCGTTCGGTCCGCTCGTCATCCATGGCCGGCTGGTGGATATTCATTGCATGCTGATCGGCGGCGTATTGAACATTCTGAGTATCCAGGTCATCACCATCGGGCTGCTGGCCAAGGCCTACGGCCATCTTTCCGGTCTGCAGGAAGACGCGATTGTCGCCTGGTTCTATCGCTGGTTTACCTTCGAAAAAGCCTGCGTCATATCGGCCCTGGTGGTCGGCACGGGCCTGGCGCTCACGCTTTGGATCGTGGCGCAATGGGTGGCCAGCGGGTTCGGCGCCCTGCATCAACAGCGCCTGCTGTTTTTCGCCTTGATCTGCTTGGTCAACGGCGTGCAGATCGGCGCGGCCTCGTTCCTGTTCAGCATCATGGCCTTGCCGCGTCATATCGACCGTTTGCCGCCGGAATCGGAAAATACGGGCATTACGGACACATAAGGAAGAAATGCAGAATTATGAATGCAGAATGCAGAATGTTGAATATATCCGGATTATTCATATCTTTTTCTGAATGTTTCTGCATTCTGCATTTTGCATTCTGCATTTCTTCTCCACGGGGTGGTTCTTGAAAATATCGGTGGTTATACCGGTGCTGAATGCCGCCGGCCCGCTGCCCGCACTCCTGGAAGCCCTGGCGTCCCAACAACCGGCGCCGCCGGACGAGATCGTCCTGGTGGATTCGTTGTCCACTGACGACACACGCCGGATTGCGCTGGCGCAGGCCAATGTGCGTGTCGTGCCGCTGGAGCGGTTTTCGCATGGCCGCGCCCGGAATATAGGCGCGCGGGAGGCGACGGGCGAGGTCATTGTCCTGATGACCCAGGACGCCCTGCCGGCGGATAGTCACTGGCTGGCGGCCCTCTTGGCGCCGTTGGACGACCGCCAAGTGGCGGCGGTGTATTCCCGTCAAGTGCCGCGGGCGGATGCGCCGCCCACGGAAAAATTTTTTCTGGCCTACCGTTTTCCGGCCGGTCCGCCGTTGCGGCGCGTGCGGCCGGCGGGGCGCGCACCGGCCCTGGAAGACGTGTTTTTTTCCAATGTCAGCGCCGCCGTGCGCCGCGATGTCCTTTTGCGCCACCCGTTCGACGAAACGCTCATCATGAGCGAAGACCAGCAGTTTGCGCGCGACCTGATTTTGGCCGGTTATACGACCGTTTATCAACCGGAGTCTGTGGTTGTGCATTCGCACCGTTATTCGCTCGGCACGGCGTTTCGGCGCTATTTCGACAGTGTTTATTCGCTGACGCTTGTTTTCCCGGCGCACGATCTCAAGGCCAGCGCCGCCATGGGCCGGCGCTATCTGTGCCGGGAAACAAGTTATATGCTTCGGCATCATCCGTTTTATTTTCCCTATTATTGCCTGTACACGCTGGCCAAGATGGCGGGCGTGTTGTGCAGTCACTTTGCCGACCGCATGCCTCTGGGCCTGGCCCGCGCCTGCAGTCTGCATCGCTACTACTGGGTGGAGAAAGCCGCGGGCGAACGAGCGTCGGGCAAGCCGATGTGAAATGGGTGTTTCGCCGAAACTTTGCCGTTCTTTCGAACGGCTCCTACAACGGATGCTGGTGTAGTGGCGGTTCGGTAGAACCGCAAGATGAAAGTTCCTGTCCATGCGCCTATCCGTAGTCATTCTGAACTGGAATCAGGCGGCGGTCACCATCCGCTGTGTCGAGGCCGTGGCCGCCTGGACCAGTGTGGCGCCCGATATCTGGGTCGTGGACAACGCCTCGCAAGACGGCGGCCGTGACTCGATCGCGAAACAATGTCCGACGGCCCATGTTCTGGCCAGCGATCGCAACCTGGGTTTTGCGGGCGGGAATAATCTGGCCTTGCGCCGGATCGTGTCCACCCAGGCTGATGCCGTGCTCCTGCTGAACAACGACGCGGCCATCGCCGAGGACCAGGTTCAGCGCCTGTTGGCGGAGTTTGAAACGCATCCGCGCCTGGGTGTGGTGGGGCCGATCCTGGATGAGCGGCGCGGCCGGTCTTCGCCAAAGGGCTTCGCCCCGGCAGGCCAAGAGCAAGTCATTACCGCCGGCGGACGAGATATTGCGCGGCATCTTGGAACGCGCCATGAGTATCGGGCGCAGGATTTGCCGTCATTGGCCGTCACACGCCGGCTCCTGGATGTGGATTATGTGCCGGGCACTGTTGCCATAGTCCGCGCCGAAGTGTTCCGGAAAGCGGGACTATTCGATGAGGATTATTTTTTCAGCGGTGAAATGGCCGATTTTTGCCGCCGGGCCGGGGACAAAGGTTATGCCAGCGCGATTTGCCCGCGCGCCCTGGCAACGCATGAACCCGGCGGAGGCGCGCGCTCCACACTCTATCGCTATTACACCCTGCGCAACCGGTTTTTATACATCCGCAAATTTTATCCCGCTCAGCGCGCGGTTTATGCCGGCGTCTGGAGCGCCGTTGCTCTGGCAATGGCGGCGCGTTCGTTAATGCAGGGCCGTCCTGCGGAAGCCCGCGCGGCCTGGCACGCCCTGCGCGACGGCCTGGCCGGAAGGTTTGGGAATCGGAACGAATTGTTCGGCGCTTGAGATAAGACCGACACCCCGTTAGGCCGATAGATATATTGGCTTTGCATCAGTCGATCTGATATACGTAGCACATAAAGGAGATCGATGATATGGACACTGTAACCGTATCCCCAAAATATCAGGTCGTAATTCCGCTTGCGGTCAGAGAACGGGCCCACATCCGCGCCGGCGAACGCTTGCAGGTCATCAGTTTCGACGATCGGGTCGAACTGATCCCGGTGCGCCCCATGCGCAGTATGCGGGGCTTTCTCAAGGGACTTGACGCCCGCTTTGCGCGTGACGAGGGGGACCGGGCATGAATGTTGTCGACACGTCAGGCTGGATTGAGTTCCTGTTCGAGGGAAACAATGCCGATGTGTTTGCGCCGCTGATGCCTCGCGTTTGGCGCCTGATGTAAGACTGACGATGGATGGCAACGGAAGACGGCCGTTTTGTTGGTCACCCCGGCCATTGGTTGTCTTCGGCCAATCCGCGCTTCACAGCCTCAAAAGGTCCTGCTATTCTTGATCAGATGAAAGGAGGAACGCAGACATGACTACAGCAATCGCAGATGAAATACTCGATAGCGCCCTGCGGCAACCTGTGAAAGACAGGGCTCGCATTGCCGAGACTCTCATTGCGAGCTTAGACATTGTGGCGGACCGCGAGATTGAGCAAGCTTGGCAGCATGAAATAGGCAAGCGCATCGATGAAATCGACTCGGGTGTCGTTACATGCATTCCTTGGGAAGAAGTCAGAGATCGGCTTCACCGGAACAGCAATGTTCAAAGTTGATGTACACCCGGATGTGTATGCAGAGCTGGAATACTCTCGCGCGTGGTACGAAGAACGTGCGGAGAATCTTGGCGCGGAATTCCTCGGCGAGGTGGACAGAGCCATCGAAACGGTCCGCGAGGCGCCCGCCCTCTGGCCATTTCGCGACGAAAGACGCGGGATTCGCCGTTACCTTGTCCATCGATTTCCGTATGGGGTCGTGTACCGGACTGGAGATCGGGTGGTCCAGATCATAGCGGTGATGCATCTGCGGCGCCATCCAGACTACTGGCGAGGGAGACTATCATACGGGAATGACGGCCTCACATGGTAGAGGTGAAAATTACCGGTGATTCTCGTCGATGCCAATCTCCTTTCATATGCCAAAGCCCCATTCAACTCCAAGAGTCACCGTCATCATCCCCGTCTGGAACGGGGCCGCCTGGCTGGCGGGGTGCCTTGAGGCCCTGGCGGCGCAGTCGTTCCGCGATTTTGCCGTGATCGTGGTGGACAACGGCTCGACCGACGACAGCCGCGCGCTGGCGGCGCGGCTTGCGCCGCAAGCCGCTTCGATCGCCTGGGATCGCAACCGCGGATTCGCCGCCGCCGTGAATGCCGGGATCCGCGCCAGCCGCACGGAATACGCGGCGCTCCTGAACGTGGATACGCGTCCGCGCCCGGATTGGCTGGCGAACCTGGTGCAGGCCATGGACGAGAGCGCTCCGGATGTCGGCGGCCTGGCTTCCAAAATGCTTTCCATGGAGGATCCGACGACGATTGACGATTGTGGCGACAGCCTCTCGTGGCAGGGCGCCGCCGCCAAGCGCGGGCATGGCCGTAGCGCGGCGGAATTTGAAAAGGGCGCGGAAATATTTTCGCCCTGCGCCGGCGCGGCGCTTTACCGGAAATCGTTTTTGGACGAACTGGGCGGATTCGACGAGCGTTTTTTCGCGTACCTTGAGGACGTGGATCTGGGCCTGCGCGGCAGATTGCGCGGCTATCGCCATGGCTTTGTCCCGACAGCGGAAGTCCTCCATCAAGGTCATGGGAGCGGGCTCCCGCAGGGGCGCTATGTGCGCCTCGTGACGCGCAACCGGATTCTCCTGCTTCTGAAAAACCTGCCGGCGCGCCTGCTGATCCGGCATGCGGCCTCCTTGCTTTACGGCCAGATTTATTTTTTCATCGCCTACCGGCGTCCGTGGTCCGCGCTGGCCGGATTTTTCTCGGTCCTGCCGCTGTTGCCGCATATTGTGCGGGAACGCCGCCGGATTCAGCGGAACTTGAAGCTCACGCCGGCGCAGGTGGAGCAACTGCTGGCGCCCACGATGAACGAGCCGCCCTTGCGGGAATTGGCGCGACGCTGGTGGCGGCGGAGAATGCAGAATGAAAAATGCAAAATGAGGAATGAAGAAACAAGTTAGGCCTTCGGCAACTTTGCCGTTCTATCGAACGGCCTCTACACCGATTTGGTGTGGTTGCGGTTCGTTAGAACCGCTATGTTTTGTCATGCCATAGGCAGATCCGCCTCCCGCCGTCGCATAAAGCTATGGCGGGCAGGCTGGCGGAAATTTCCTGTACATCAAGGTCTTATTAAATTCTGCATTTTGCATTCTTAATTCTGCATTTGATATGAATATCCTCTTTCATCTCACCTCGCCCGCCCCGCCCATTCCGGGCACGGATGCCGTGTTCCAGGAGGTCGAGGCCTTGCGCCGCCGGTTTGGCGGCGAATGCCTCCAGCTTTTTCCGTTGCGCCGGCCCAGCCGGATATTTCCTAAAAAACTTTACGGCCTGCATCAATACCGCGCTTTGCGCCGGCGGGAGCCGTTGGTGGACCTGCACCATCTGTATTACGCCACGCTCTATCCGTTTCCCTGGTTGCGCGCGCTCCATAAGCCGCTGATTTATTCGGCCGTAACGGGCGTGGGGCCGCATCCCGACCGCGGGCGCGCCGATTGGCTGAAGGCCATCCACACGATCGTTTCGTGCAATCCGCGGGATGAAGCCGCGCTCCGGGCGCTGCGTCCGGCGCGCTACCGAATCATTCGGCCGGGTATTGCCGTGGAACGATTTAGCCCTGCGCCTATTCCGCTCCGGGACGAGCTGGTTTTGCTGGTGGGTTCCGCGCCTTGGATCCGCGGGCAGTTCCGGACGAAGGGCATCGATTTGCTCCTGGACACCGCAGGCGCCTTGCCTCTACGCCTGGTATTTTTATGGCGCGGGCTTTTACGCGACGAGCTTCAGCGCCGTGTCGTACGGCGCGGACTGAGCCGGCGCGTGGAAATCATCGATGAAGCGACGGACGTCAACCGGGCGCTTGCGCGCGTGCATGCCACCGTGGTCCTGGCTGAAACGGAAAGACAAGTCAAAGCCTATCCTCATTCCCTCATGGAATCGTTGGCGGCCGGCAAGCCGGTGTTGGTCAGCGGATGTATTCCCATGTCAGATTACGTGGTGGAGACACAATGCGGGGAGGTTGTGCCGCGCCTGGCGGCGGATGACCTGCGCGCGGCGATTCAAAGGCTGATGGACCATTATGGCGGGCGCCAGGCAAAAGCCCTGGCGCGCGGCCGCGTCGATTTTGCGCTTGCGCCCATGCTGGCGGCCTATGGCGAGGTGTATGCGGAGGCCGTGAATTAGGCCCCGAGGAACTGGGCAACTTTTATTCCCTCTCCCTGGGGAGGTGGAAATGTTCACCACGGCTTGGGCGAATAGCGCGCCAACTTATAGATGGTGGAATAGAGATTGGCGGGCACCACGCCAGCTCCGCCGAAGAAACCACTGACTTGTTCCCGGCCAACCACATCGGCGCCGCCCGTATTATAGACAATGGTCCACTCGCCGGTGACGTAATTATACACGGTGTTGTCGTCGAAACCGTTGCCGTCATAATCGCCGGCGCAAACCGGCAGCGTCTGACCGTACACGCCCATATAAAACGCGGTGCGGTAGGGAATGTCCCATTCCGCCGACTTGACCAACTCCTGTGCCTTGATTTTATACACGCACACGCCATAAGGCGCGGCGTCCATTTTTACTTGGTATTTACCCGGCGCAGGCAAGGAACCCGAGGAGCCCCAGTTGTAATACTCCGCTCCCATGCCGGCATAAAAAATAGACCAGCCGGAATCTTCCATGGACATGCCGCGGTAATAATATCCGAAGTCGTCCACGCCGTCCTGATTGTAATCGAACGGCATCGGCAGGACCGTGTACATGGGCGGATTGTCCCAGGGGCGGAAATCTCCCAGATATCCCCAAGTGCCCCCGCCCAGCCACCCCCTGGTTAAAGAATAAACGGACCACATCCCGGTCAAAGGGTCGTACACGCCCAGGTCGGTGGCGCGGTCGCCGTCGTAATCGGCCGAGACCGGCCACATGCCGGGGCCGAAAGTGGCCATGCCTTCCCGACCGTCACTGAGCTTGCCGTACCAGTTGCCCGTGGTGGAATCGAAGACCATAAAGTCGGTCTTGCCGTCGCCATCATAATCGCCGGGCGCAGGCAGGCAGTTTGTGCCGCCCTGCGTGGTAACATTAGTGACCGTCATGCTGCCGCTCAGAAAGACCCACCACTGGCCCGAGGCCGGGTAATAGACGGCCACGTCGGTCTTGCCGTCGCCGTCAAAATCGTTGCTAACCTTGCGCGGTTCGGCTCCGGCAGGTTGGGCATTCCACAGGCTGAAGGCCATGGCGCAAACAATTAATAATAAGTTGTTTTTCATATTTCCACCTCCAATTGTAGTATAGTTGGCCGCTCCGATTATGCAAGACAAAAACCGATAATTTTGTGAGGGGTCAGTGACGTGGGGAAAAACATATCCGGTCGGCGTGTAGCCGGTGTAGCGGCCGTTCGACAGAACGGCAATCCGCGGTTCTATCGAACCGCATCTACATCCCTGCGGCACTGACCCATTACATAGTTTTCCCGCCGCAAATTTGCCGGCATCACGCCTAAGAGGTCCGCAAAAACTCCGCCAGGGCCTCCTGCCAGGGGCGGATGGGAAAATCCAGGAGGGCCTGGATTTTGGAAGTGTCGAACCACGAATTTTTGGGGCGGAGGGCGGGGGCCGGAAACGCCTCGCTGGCGCAGGGCGTGATCTTGACCGGCAAGCTTAGTTGTGCGGCGATAAAGCGGGCCACCTCAAAACGCGAGGCATAGCCGGCGTTGGCAAAATGATACAGCCCCTCGTGGCGTCTGCGGACCAGGACGAGGATGGCCCGGGCCATGTCGGTCGTCCAGGTCGGCGCGCCAATCTGGTCCTCAACCACCTTCAACTCCGCGTTCTTCCGGGCGCGTTCTTGGATCTTGCCGATAAAGTTGACGCCGTGGCTTCCGTAACTCCATTGCACGCGCAGGATGGCGTGCGCACAAGCGGAGCGCTGGAGCGCCAGTTCGCCTTCCAGCTTGGAGCGTCCGTAAGCGTTGATTGGGTTGGGCGGATCGGTCTCGACGTAAGGCCGCGGTTGCCGGCCGTCGAAAACGAAATCGGTGGAAATATGGACGACGAACGCGCCGCGTTCTTTGGCCGCCGCGCCTAATGCGCCCACCGCCCGGCCGTTCACCGCCAGGGCGGTGTCGAAGCGCTGCTCGGCCAGGTCCACGTTCGTGAAGGCCGCGCAGTTGACGACAACCTGGGCGCCGTCCAGGGCGCGGGCAAGATGGTCGGCGCGGGTAAGGTCGAACTCCGGCAGGTCCAGGACGCGAACGGAATATCCGGCCCGGACCAAAGCCGGCGCCAAGTCCGAGCCCAGCATTCCGCGCCCGCCCAGGATGGTGATTAATTCGGACATAAAATTCGAGCGTCCCGCTGGGACGCAATTTCTTTTCGGTTTTCCGCGTACAGGCGCTAAAGCGCCTGCCTGTTTTCTTATGTCCCGATGGGACACGCCTCCGCGTGTCCCATCGGGACAACCGATAATAGGCCGGCGCTTTAGCGCCGGTATGCAATACACGCCAACCCGTCGCCGTCCCATCGGGACGGTCGATTCTCACACCTTCGGCGGATGCTTGGCAACCAGGGTGTTGACGTGCGCCAGCGACTGGAATGTGCCGGCGTCGCTCCACCATCCGGACATGCGGTCGAAACGCAATTCGCCGCGTTTGATATAGGCATTGTTGACATCCGTAATTTCCATCTCGCCCCGGGCGCTCGGTTGACAGGCGCGGATGATATCGAAGACCTGGGCGTCGTAAAAATAAATTCCCGTCACGGCGATATTGGATTTCGGCTTTTTAGGTTTTTCCTCGATGGACAAAACGCGGTCGCCGTCAACTTCCGCCACGCCGAAGCGCTCCGGATCGCCGACTTCCTTGCCGATGATCCGCGCGCCTTTGCGCTGGGCGCGGAAGGCGTCGGCATACGGGCGCAGGGCGTCCTCGAAGATATTGTCGCCCAGAATGACCGCAATGGGATCGCCATGCGCGAAATTTTCGGCCAGACTCAAGGCCTGGGCGATGCCGCCGGCCTCGTCCTGGACTTTATATGTGAACCGGCAGTGAAAATCGCGGCCGGAGCCGAGCAGATTGACCATGTCGCCCATGTGCTCGGTGCCGGTCACGATTAAAATTTCTTCGATGCCGGCGCCGATCAGTTTTTCGATCGGGGCATAGATCATGGGCTTTTGCCCGACCGGCAGAAGATGCTTGTTCGTGACCTTGGTCAGCGGCATCAACCGCGATCCGGTCCCGCCCGCGAGGACAATGCCTTTCAGGTTCATGGAGCGCTCCGTTTTAATCGGTTCCTTGTTCTTCGTTCTTTGTTTTTAATTCGGCGTTGGACGTTCGATGTTGGGCGTTTGCTTTTCTCCTGCGCTGTCGTTTCTTCCCTACAGTCTTCAGCCTGCGCTCCATATATAAAATCGCGGGCGATGTCGCGGAAACGCGGGTTGCGCCGGTCCTTTTCGGACAACAGCGGTTCCGGTGTCGGCCAGGGAATGCCCAAATCCGGGTCATTCCAGATGATCCCTTTTTCGCCCTGCGGATAGTAATAGTCCGTGCAAGCGTAAAGAAATTCGGCTTCAGCGCTGAGCACGCAAAACCCGTGGGCGAAACCGACCGGCGCGTAAAGTTGTTTTTTGTTGCCGGCGGACAGGACTTCGCCGATCCAGCGGCCGAAAGTCGGCGAGCCGAAGCGGATATCCACGACAACATCGAAAACTTCGCCCTGCAGTACGCGGACCAGTTTGCCCTGCGGATGCCCGACCTGGTAATGGAGCCCGCGCAGAGTGTTGCGGACGGATTGGGAGTGGTTAACCTGGACAAACTCCGCGTCAATGCCTTGCGCCGCGAAAACATCCCGGCGGTAAGTTTCCATGAAAAACCCGCGCGGGTCTTCGAACACCTTGGGCTCGATGACCCATACGTCCTTGATGGCGGTGGGTGTGAAGCGCATAAATACAATCTCATGAAATCTTAGGATGGCGACACCGGGCCGGCATTATATTGACGGGGCATCCGCAACGCAACCATTTTAAAAATCCCAGCCCAGCCCGTACTCGGTCTGCATGGCGAGAGCATTCTGAATTTGAGCGGCGGTAATGCCGCCGTTCGGGCCGAACCCCTGTTCCAGGAGGTTGTCGGAGACGGCCATCCCCACTCCGACAAACACATAGGCGTGCGCGGTCAAGGCTATGCGAAAACCGATAATGGCCTTGTGGTACGAGTGTAAAGCGCTCGTGTAATTCGAATCGAAGGGATTCTGCGGCGCCACCGCGGCGGTTACGGACTCAATCCGGGAGCCGAAATATAATTTCGCCTGCGGCGCGGCGTTGCGCGGCCGCCCCGGCAATGGCGTGTCCGACGGCGCCTTTCGCGCGACGACCGCCAAGTTCGTTGACGCCGGAGAATCTCCGGCAAGCCCGGCCATCGGGCGCCACAACAGCACGGTCGCGAGGAGCCCCAGGACACAAGACAGGAATCGCCGCCCCTGCTTTCGCCGCATTAGCGACGGTCTTCCCGCGGGGCGATATTGATGGCGTAACCCTGGCGTTGAATGTCCCGATTATCCGGGGCCGTTGCGTAATCCACGGCGCCGGTGACGGTGACGACAAAGACCAGCACGGGGATATCATATTGCTTGTACAGCATGTCGCCCGGAATGACGAATTCACTGAGGCCCATGATGTTGTTGCCGTTCTTTAGCCAGTCATAGGTATAACCCAGCTGGGTCCAGGGCCATGCGCGCCAGACGCCGTTGGTCATGCCATAATTACGGCTTTCCATTGTGCTTTGGAACCAGGCGCTGTAATTGGCGCTGACCTTGTCGGCATAAAGCGCGTTGGTGCGGAACGCTATTTCGGCTTCCCGGTCGGTAATCTCCGGGTCGCGCGCGGGCCGCAGTAAGTATTGCGGATCCACATAATATTCCACAATGGTGTCGAAAGGGTCGGGGGCGGGCAAACCCAGCAACTGTTTCAGCCGCAAACATGTGTTTGCGCCGGCGTAATTCCGGCAGAAATTTTTCAATTCCGGCGCGACGGTCACCCAGGCGTCGAATTTCATCAGCGAGTCCTGGCCGACATGATAACTGGCGGCATAGCTCGCGCGCATATATGACGCGACCAGCACCTCGCGCACGCCGGTGTCGGGATTGGTCCGCCAGATCACATTGGTGTTGTCCGCCGTGATGGGCGTCAAATCGCGCCGGATCTTGCCGGTCACCACGTTGGCGGCGTTCGCCATGGCATTGGAATACATGGCCGCCAGCACGTTGGTGTCCGTCACCTCCGGGTCCACGTGGGTCCAGAAAACCCAATGGCCCTGGTCCGGCTGATACACGGCTATTTCGGTAGTGCCGTCGCCGTCGTAATCCGCCGCCACGGGATTATAACCCGGCCCGCCCAGGGAGGCGGTGGCGCCAGGCCGATAGCCGCCGGCGGAGAAAAGCCCGAACCATTCCCCGGTGGCTTCGCAATAAACCGTCGGGTCGTTTTTGCCGTCGCCGTCAAAATCGCCGAGGACCGGTTCGAACCCGGGTCCGCCCAGGAACGCGCAGTTATTGGTATCGGCGCAGTTGCGGCTGGAGAGCAGCACATGCCATTCCCCGGAATCGGGCTGATACAGCGCCGGGTCGATCAGGCGGTCGCCATCGTAATCCGCCGAGACGCAAACGGCGCCCGCCCCGCCCCAAGTGAATTCGCCTTCTTCCAGCACCGCGCCGAGCGCCGGCGCCGCGCCGGCCAGCCAGCATCCCATGAGCAACATCCCGGTTATTCCAGCCTGCCCGCACGCCTTTTTTGTATTCATATCGCCTCGCTCTTCATCGGGTTTCCAACTGACGCGCCGTTAATTGAAGATAGCATACGCCTTGGTGCTAAAAAGGACAATTAATTTTTAATGGCGGCGGGACATCTCATTTTCCCATTGATTCATTTTAACGGAACGATAAGATGAACGTTTATAAGTACGGGTGGCTTGGAAATTCAACTTTTTAACGGAAGGCAGGGGTGTATGCGCAAATTTCTGACAGGCTCCATGGCGGTGTTGGCGCTGGGCATAGGCATCTTCTTTTCCGGGTGCAAAACCATGCCGCTCTCCGGTGGCAGTAAGAATCCGACCCTGTATGTCGGTGTTACCCCGGATTGTCCCCCGATCATCTTCAAGAAGGACAACCGCATCCTCGGCTTGGAGGCGGACCTGGCGCGCGAACTGGCCAAAACCCTGGACCGTCCGCTCCAATTCGTGGAAGTTCCCTGGGAACAGCAGATCAATTCACTCCTGGCCGACAAGTTTGACGTCATCATGTCGGGCATGACCGTCACACGCGAACGCCAGGTCCGAATCGCCTTCAGCGAGCCGTACCTACAGCAGGGTCAAATGGCCCTGGTGCGGCGCACGGACTTGGACCGGTTCGGCACTTCGTTAAAGGTTTGCAACGCCAACGCCAATTTCGCCGTCCAGCGCAAGACCACCGGGGATATTTTTGTCCAGCAGGTCTGCCGTAACGCGGCCAGTGTGGGTAATTTGGACCCGTCTGAAGCCGCCCAGGCGATCTGCTGCAAAATGATCGATATTTACATCCACGATGCGCCCATTATCGTATGGATGGCATCCGAAAATGAGGCGGACCTGACCACGGTGCCCATCAAGTCCCCCACACAATCCATTGCCTGGGGCGTCAAGAAGACCGACACGGACCTGCTGGCCACCTTGAATAAAGTGCTGGCGCAGTGGAAACAGGATGGCACGCTGGACCGCATCCGCCAGCGTTGGATTCCCGATGACATGGGGAAATAAATCTTGCCGGCGGCCGCTACGATTTTCTTGTCAGGCGGAAGAACAGGATCAGCGCAACGACCAGAATCGCCGGCGCCAAGATCAGCCATAAATTGGACATAATTTTGCCCCCTTGTTTTGCCGAATGAAAAAACACACGTCCGCCCCGCACGGCTTGCCGGCCAGCGGCCCCGGATTCCGGGCATTTCGCCCTATTTTCCCGTCCCTGTCAATACCGGGTTTCCCACACATCTTTTCAAAAAAAAGTTTCGGGTTTGACAAAGCCGGGGCATTAGCATAGGGTTTGCGTTCGCTAAGTTCATGGGGGCCGGTAGCTCAGTTGGTAGAGCACGGCACTTTTAATGCTGGGGTCGCGGGTTCAAATCCCGCCCGGCTCACCATGCGATTGTCTCCCGGCATGCATTCGTCAAAAAAAGTTCTGTTCGCGCTCGAAACCATGTTGACCCGTCTTGGCCTGGCGGTTCTGCCCGCCTTGCCCCGCTGGGCCGTGTTGGTCTGCGCGCGCGCCGCCGGCGCCGTAGTCTATTGGACCGCGCCCCAACAGCGGCGCATCACGCTCTCGAACCTCGATATCGCCTTCGGCGGCCGCCTTTCGCTCCAAGCCAAGCGGCGTATCGCGCACGGGGCTTTCTATACGATGGCCCTGGTGATGCTCGACCTCTTCTGGTTTTCGCGGCGCATGGAGCAACGGGTGCGCCGGTACGTCACTCTCGATCCCGCCCTGCGGACACACCTATATACCCAACCCATGATCGGCGTAACCGCGCACTTCGGCAACTGGGAACTCCTCTCCAAAGCGCTCAGTGTGTATGGATATGCGCACGTGGCCGTGGCTGCGCCGCTGGCTAATCCGGCGGTGGATGCCATTATCGGCGCGGGACGCTCCACCCCCGGCGTGGAAATCGTCACCCGGCAGGGCGCCATCCGGGGCCTCCTGCGCGCCTTGCGGCAGAAAAGGCATGTGGCGCTCCTGCTTGACCAGAACACCAAGCCGGAAGAAGGCGGGCTCTTTGTCGGCTTTTTCGGGCTTTCGATCCCCATGTCCACGGCGGCGGCCGTGTTGTCCGAACGCACGGGCGCGCCGGTGCTCCCGATATTCTGCCGGGCCGGCGCCAACGGCGCTTATACCGTCTATAGCCTGCCGTCCTTGCAACGCGCGGAGCTGGCGCAGGTCGGGCCCAACATCATTCATACCATCACCCAGACCATTGCCGCGCTGTTTGAGCAGGAAATCCGCGCGCATCCCGATCAGTGGCTCTGGATGTACAAGCGCTGGAAATATATCGACCCCGACTGGCCGGCGTCCGCTTATCCCTTCTATGCCAAGCCTCTGCGGCCGGGATAGAGCGCCACCGGCCGGCATCGCTCACGGCTTCTTGCACTTCGCGCAGAATGTGTCGTGCATGCACTTCACGAAGGTGGTCGTGAACGCGAAGATGACGATCAGTAATGCGACTTGTCCGAATGTGAGCCAGCTCCCTTCGCCGCCCCGTTTATCGAGGCAGTCTGGTGTTGTCATAGCGCGGAATTATGTGTAGTAATATACGCAGATAGCCGGAAGAACGATCAACCGGGCGAGGAAATTAAGAAGGGAGGCTCTGCTGACTTCACATAATCCGGCGCTTCACATGACATGTGCGTCTGGTGTTGGAAACGCCGGAAGGCAATCTGGGGCGCTTTATGCAGAGTCTGGCGACGGCATATACGGTCTATTTCAATTTGCGGCACAGTCGGCATGGCCATCTTCTGGATGGGCGGTATAAAGCGAAACTGGTGGAAGGCGGCGAGTATCTGCTGGGATTGTCGCGATATGTGCGCTTGAATCCGGTGAGGGTGAGTGAAATAGAAAAGAAGCCGATCGAGGAACAGCGGGAATATCTTCGATCGTATCGCTGGAGCACGTATCAAAGCTATATTGGGATAAAGAAAACGTTTGACTTTGTGGTATATGGGCCGATGCTGGCGGAGATGGGCGGCAAAGGGCGAGAGCAAAGGAGGCGGTATCGGGAATATGTGGAAGCGGGGTTGGACGAGGAAGATCGAGAGATCAAGGCGGCGTTGGGGGCGTCGGCGTGTGGGATAGGCGGAGAGGGTTTTCTGTCCTGGGTAAGCGAGATTTACGGAAAAATGGCGGAAACGAAGAAACGACCAGAGGACATTTCCTTAAGGAAGGCGATCGAGGGGCATAAGCCGGAAGATGTGCTCAAGATGTTAACATTTTATTATTTGACATGCTATGCGGGATTAACGCAACGGGAAGTGGCTGAGCGAGGGAAGGACCGCGAGTTGGCCAAATCAATGGAATGCATCGAAACCGGACTGAAACAAGCGGGGGCATCTAAGTTGCTTGCCGTTAAGTCTTAATTCCAGGGCTGCTGAGTGACCCCAATAACTTATGGACAATCCAAGTCAACCGAATAAAAATCTCATCCCGCGCAAGCCGGATGATGACCGCGCCAAAAACGTGATGCGCAACATGGGGTTATGGCTGCTCGTGCCGATCCTGCTCCTGTTTGTCTTCAACTTTTTCCAGAACGGCCGCGAAGTGGTGGAGGAAATCCCGTACAACCCTGACTTCGTCAGGCTGGTGGAGACAAAAAGAATCCGCGAGTGCGAAATTGTCACGGAGCTTTCCGGCGCCCAGTACATTTCCGGCGATATGATCGACGTGGACTCGAAGTCAGGCAAGAGCCGGAAATTCAAGGTGGATGTCGTGGTTACCGACAGTCTCCCGGCCTGGTTGGAGGAAAACGACGTTCATTTCAAGTTTCACCGCCAGAAGATCGATTTCTGGCAAATCCTGCAGGGCGCCTTGCCGTTTCTCTTAGTCCTGGGGCTCCTGTATTTCCTTATAATGCGGCAGATCAAATCGGTCGGCCATGGCGCCATGAGTTTCGGGAAAAGCCGCGCCCGCCTGCTGGCGCGGGATCACAACAAAATCACTTTCGCGGAAGTGGCGGGGGTGGAAGAAGCCAAGGAGGAAGTCGAGGAAATCGTCGAATTTCTCAAGGACCCCAAAAAATTCCAGACCCTGGGCGGCCACATGCCCAAGGGCGTCCTGCTGATGGGGCCGCCGGGCACCGGCAAAACGCTCCTGGCCAAGGCCATCGCCGGCGAGGCCGATGTGCCGTTCTTCAGCATCAGCGGTTCGGATTTCGTGGAGATGTTCGTCGGCGTCGGGGCCTCGCGCGTGCGGGACATGTTCGAGCAGGGCAAGAAAAGCGCGCCCTGCATCATTTTTATCGATGAAATCGACGCTGTCGGCCGCAGTCGGTTCAGCGGAATCGGCGGCGGACATGACGAGCGCGAGCAGACCCTGAACGCCCTGCTGGTCGAGATGGACGGGTTCGAGACCGAGGCGGGCGTAATCATCATCGCGGCCACCAACCGCCCGGACGTCCTGGATCCCGCGCTCCTGCGCCCGGGAAGGTTCGATCGCCAGATTGTCATCGATTTGCCGATCCTGGAGGGGCGCGAGGAAATTTTGAAAATCCACGCAAAGAAGATCACCTTGGGCAAGGAAGCGGATCTTAAGCGGCTGGCGCGCGGGACCTCCGGGTGTTCCGGCGCCGACCTTGCCAACCTGATCAACGAGGCGGCGCTTTTGGCCTCGCGGCAGGGTAAAAAAGCGGTGGACATGCATGACCTGGAGGAGGCGCGCGACAAGGTGCGCTGGGGCCGCGAGCGGCGCAGTCGAGTGTTGGATGAGGAAACCAAGCGGCTGACCGCCTACCACGAGTCGGGCCATGCCCTGGTTATCCAATTGATGGCCAAGAGCGAGCCTTTGCACAAGATCACCATTATTCCGCGCGGCACGGCCTATTTGGGCGCGACCATGCAGTTGCCTGAAAAAGACCATTACACCGAAAGCCTGATCAAGCTCAAGGGCATCCTCTGCGGAATGATGGGCGGGCGCGCCGCCGAGGAATTGGTTTTTGGCGATATCACCACCGGCGCCGGCAACGATTTGAAACAGGCCACGCACCTGGCGCGGCTCATGGTCTGCAACTGGGGCATGAGCGCCGCCATGGGTCCGCAAACGTTCGGCGCCCAGGAGGAACTGTTGTTCCTCGGCCGGGAGGTGGCCCGCAATCAGGATTTCAGCGAGGAGACGGCCCGGCGCATCGATGTCGAGGTCGCCAAATTGTTGCGCGAAGCCTATCAACAGGCCATGGATATTCTCCAGCAAAATCGCGACAAGCTCGATACGATCGCCCGGCTTTTGCTCGAGCGCGAAACGCTGGATGGCCGCGATATCGAGGAAATCGCCAGGCATGGGCGTATCCTGAAAGACGCCGAACGCGCGCCGGAGGAAGACGCGCCAAAGCCGGAAGGGGCGGCCGCGGCCTTGGCCGCGGCCATGGTGGCGCCGATTGGGTGAGGGAACAGGAATTTCAAAGTTGTAGCCGTGAGACGATCTGCCTGCAATGTTATGCCCTGCCCGCAGTGCTACAGCGTTGTAGGCGGCCTGCTTTGATGCAATAATTTTCCGTCAGAGGCGGATACCTGGCCGAACTTGGGCAGGCGGGCAGGTTGCCTACGGCGGACAATCCGATGTAGAGCCGGTTTTTCCGCCATAGGCGGATCCGCCTCCGGTGGAATACCGGCTATTCTATGCCGAAGATAGCCGACGTAAAGTCGGCTCTACATGAAAAAAGCCGCCCGTTGCGGGGCCTAACTTAATAGGCGGTGTGTATGGATCTACGCGCTGAAAGGGAACATTCAACCTCCGATTCGATCTGGCAATGCCGGAATCGGACGTTCCATCCCGGCGAGCGGCCGTTGATCATGGGAATTCTGAACGTGACGCCGGATTCGTTTTCGGATGGCGGGCGCTATCACGACAAGAACCGCGCCGTGGAGCATGGGTTGCAGATGGTCCAGGACGGCGCCGACATCGTCGACGTGGGCGGGGAATCGACGCGGCCGGGCGCCGCGCCGGTTTCCTTGGATGACGAATTGGAGCGCGTTGTGCCGGTGGTCGAGGCGCTCCTCAGCCGCGAAGACATTGTGCTTTCCGTGGATACCATGAAAAGCGAGGTGGCCGAGCGCGCCCTGGCCGCCGGCGCGCAGATCGTCAACGACGTGTCGGCCCTCTCGGCCGACCCGCGCATGGCGGCGGCGGCCAAGGCCTATGGGGCCGGCGTCATTTTGATGCACAAGCGCGGCGATCCGCAAACCATGCAGGCGCAGGCATTATATGCCGACGTGGTTCGGGAGGTGCGCGACTATCTGTGCGCGCGCGTGGCTTATGCGGAGCGCCTGGGCCTGGCGCGGAACACGCTGGCGATCGATCCCGGCATCGGCTTCGGTAAAACGGCCGAACACAATGTTTCCATCCTGGCCAATTTGAGCGCATTGCGAACGTGCGGACGACCGATCGTGGTGGGACTTTCGCGCAAGGCGTTTATCGGGCAGATGACGGGACGGGGGGTGGCGGAGCGCGACGCCGGCACGCTGGGCGCGCTGGCGTTTTGCATGGGCGAAGGCGCGCAGATTCTGCGTGTGCATGACGTCAAGGCGGTTCGCGACGTGGTCCGGGTGGTGAACGCGTTACGGAAGGAGAAATGCCGTGTGGAATCGCGTTGAATTTCCGGGCTTGAACGGCTGGATCGAAATCCTGTGCCTGGCGGTCGTTTTTTATTACCTGTTCTTTTTTCTCAAGGGCACGCGCGGCGCGCCGGTGCTAACCGGCCTGGTACTGCTGTTCATCGGGCTGATCGTGTTGACCCGCTTGATCCACTTGGACGCCTTGAACTGGCTGTTGGGCCGTTTTTTGGTTTATCTGGCGCTGGCGGTGTTGATTATTTTTCAACCGGAAATCCGGCGCGGCCTGGCCGAACTGGGCAAGCGGCATCTATTCGGCAATACGTTCAGCAATGAAACCCTGGTGGACCAGATTGTCAAGGCGACGGGGTATCTGGCGCTTCGCAAGATCGGCGCCCTGATTGCCATCGAACAGGCCATCGGCACGCGCCCGATCCAGGAAACCGGCGTCAAACTGGATAGCGCCGTGACACCCGAACTGCTGGCGGGTATTTTTGCGCCCCATGCGCCGCTCCACGACGGGGGCGTCATCATTGCCGGGAACCGGATCGTGGCCGCGCGCTGTATGTTCCCCTTGTCCGAACAGGATGAGTTGGGCAAGGGCCTCGGCACGCGCCATCGCGCGGCGGCGGGGTTGAGCGACGAGACTGACGCCGTGGTGATCGTGGTTTCGGAGGAAACCGGCGCGATTTCCGTCAGCCACGACGGGCGCTTGATGCAAAACCTGGATGAAAATCGCTTGCGCCGGTTCCTGTCCGGCCTGCTGTTGCCCGCGCGCGCCGACGACTATTGGGGGGCGCGCCTCAAGCGCCGCGCGCGCCAGGCGTTGGGCTGGGTCCGACAGCGGCTGGGGCGGGGTGCTTAGACCTCATTCGAAAAGGTTTTCGAATGGGAAATTCGAAATTCTAATATCGAAATTCGAAACAATATTGAATGAGCAAAATACAAAATCTCAAACATTCGACAAAGGATCGGAAAAATTCTGCGTTTAGATCATTTGAATTTAGAATTTGTTTCGAATTTCGTGCTTTGATATTCGGATTTTAGAGTTTGCGACCTTTTCGAGCAAGCTCTGCTTGGCGCGGGTGAGGACGGCATGAAGGCTTTTTTATTACACAATCCGGGCATTAAAATCCTGGCCCTCCTGGCGGCGGTCGTCTCCTGGCTGGCGATTCAGGAAACCATCAGTTTCGAGGTTGTCCTGCCGGATATCCCTTTGGAAATTCGCGTGGCGCCGGGCTGGGCCGTGTTGCACCAGTCGGAACATACCGTTCGGGCGACGTTCAAGGGGTCCCAGGACGACATTGGGCAGATGGATCCGAAACAGATCAAGGCGGTCGTGGATCTGCGCACGAATTCCATCGCCGGATCCGACGAGATCGGGGTGCCGCTTTCCGCGATCAAAACGTCGCGCAATGTGCGTCCGATCAGGGTGGAGCCCTCGCGGGTGCAGGTGAGCCTCGACCGCGAGCGGGAGAAAAAAGTGCCCGTGCAAAGCCGCGCGATCGGCAAGCCCTTTTCCGGCGAGGTCGAGTCCCTGATCTGCGATCCGGCCGTTGTGACCCTGCGGGGGCCGGCCCAACAATTGCAGAAAACGGAATGGGTCTATACCGAGTCGGTCGATGTGGAAGGACGCGTTGAAAGTTTCTCGAAGCGCTGCCGCGTGCTGATGCCCGGCGACACGTGGACGGCCGTCATCGAGCCGCCGGAAGTGCAGGTCAAGGTGACGATTGCCGAACGGACCGAAACCTTGGAATGGGACAACGTGCCGGTTGCGGTGATCGCCAGGCCGCAGTCGCCGTGGAGCGCCGATATCCTGCCGCCCCGGGTGCGGGTGGTGCTGACCGGTTCGCCGGAAACGCTGGAAGAGTTGCAGTCGGCGGCGCCGAAAGCGTTTGTGGAATGCCTGGAACTGGACCCGTCGTTAACGTACGATCTCCCCGTACAGGTTTTTTTGCCGTTGGGCAAGGCCGTGACGGCGGTCGTCGAGCCGCACACTGTGCGGGTCGTGGTGTCCAAACCGTAATAAATTTTTCGCCCGGCAAAAAATTTATTGGGAGCTTTACACATGACGGCAGCAAGTCAGGAGCGACGGGCGGGGATTCGCGAGCTGGCGGGCATCGGGGTGTTGACCCTGAGCGCGTTAATGCTCCTGGCGCTGGTGTCCTATGACGCAGGGGATATTTCCATCCTCCAGGCGCCGCCTAACGATCCGCCCCTTAATTTTATCGGGCCGGTCGGGGCCTGGTTCGGTTTCCTGGCGCTCATGGTGTTCGGCCACGGCGCCTGGCTGACGCCGCTGGGCGGCATCTTGATCGGACTTCTGCTTCTGTTCCAGCCGGAGGAACGGATCGGATTGCGCCTGCTTTGGATTCTCGTGTTTCTGCTGGCCCTGAGCGGTATGCTGGCCTTGCATCCGGCGGGGTGGGGCCGGCTGGATGCCAGGTTTAATATTACGGGCGTCACCGGCGGCGTCGTGGGTTGGCTGATTGCCGAACGATGGCTGGCCGCGTGGCTGGGCCAGGCCGGCGCCACGATCGTGTTGATCGGATTACTGGCGGTCGGACTGACCATGTGCATGGGCTTCCAGCGCATGACCGCCTTCGGCCGTGTCCTGGCGGAGCAGGCGCGCAGTCTGCGCTCCAGGATGGCGGCGGTTATGACGGCCCGCCGCGACCGGCTCGAAACCATTGCCCGCGAGGAGCGCGACATTGCCCGCCAGATTGCTCTCAAGGAAAAGGCCATACGCAAAGGACCGCGCCCGATCAAGGATTTTCCGGACGAACCGGCGGCGGGCGCCGCCCTGCCGTCGTTGCCCCAGATAATTACACCGACGGACATCGAGCCGTCCGGCGCTAAGAGCGTGTTGCGGGTCAGCGCCCCGGAGAAAGCCGCCGGCCGGCCGGAGAAACCGTCCAAGCCGGGCCTGCCGCAGACCGATCATTATGAATTGCCGCCGCTCAGCCTCCTGCAACCGGTTTCTTCATCCGGGGACCGGAGTATCGCAAGCGACTTCCAGACAACCGCCAAAATTCTCCAGGAAACGCTGGCGGACTTCGGCGTCGAATGCGAAGTGGTCAATTACGAGCAAGGTCCGGTCGTCACCCAATATGAGCTGAAACCGGCGGCCGGCGTGCGCGTGGAACGGATTACCCAGCTCAGCAACAACCTGGCCTTGACCTTGAAAGCCACCAGCGTGCGGGTGCAGGCGCCGATCCCAGGCAAGGGCGTGGTCGGCATCGAGGTGCCGAATTCGAGCGCCACCAAGGTGTATCTGCGCGAAATCCTTGAAAGCAAGACCTGGGGCGCCATGCGCTGCGCCATCCCGCTGGTGCTGGGCAAGGATGTGGCCGGCAACGACCTGGTGGCCGACCTGGCGACCATGCCGCACCTCTTGATCGCCGGCGCCACGGGGTCGGGCAAGACGGTCTGCATGAATTCCATCCTGGCCGGCATGCTGATGTCGCGGACCCCCGACCAGCTCAAACTCATGCTGGTGGACCCCAAACGGGTCGAATTCGCCAGTTACGCCAGTTTGCCGCATCTGGTGACGCCGGTCATCGTCGAGTCCAAGCGGGTGCCGCTGGGCCTGCACTGGGCGATCAACGAAATGGAAACCCGCTACAAGTTGTTCGCCAAGGTCGGCGTCCGCAATATCCAGGGCTTCAACAGCCGGCCGCTGGAGCAGAATTTGAAGATCGCCGAGATCGCCGGCGAGGAGGAGCAGGCCAATCCCGTGCCCGACCGAATCCCCTACATTGTGATCGTGATCGACGAACTTTCCGATCTGATGCTCGTGGCGCAGGCCGACGTCGAAAATGCGATTGCCCGCCTGGCCCAGATGTCGCGCGCCGTGGGCATTCACATGATCCTGGCCACCCAGCGGCCGTCGGTCAACGTGATCACGGGCACCATTAAGGCCAATTTCCCGGCGCGCATTTCGTTCCAGGTGGCCCAAAAAGTGGATAGCCGCACGATCCTCGACACGAGCGGGGCCGACAAACTCCTGGGGCGCGGCGACATGCTCATCCTGCCGCCGGGCTCCAGCAAGCTGATCCGGGCGCAGGGCGCCATGACCACGGACGACGATATCAACGCCATCGTGGATTTCTGGCGCAAGCAGGGCGAGCCGAGCTACGAAACGAAGCTTAAAGCCAGCATCGAAAGCTCGGCGCCGGCGCCGGACCTCGATGACGATGGTGTGGACGATGATATGCTGCAGGCGGCCATCGCCATTATTCGCGAGACCCAGCGGGCTTCCGTTTCGCTTCTGCAACGCCGGCTCAAAATCGGCTACAACCGCGCCGGCCGGCTCATGGACCAACTCGAGGACAAAGGCATTGTCGGCCCGGTGCACGGGTCCGACCCGCGCGAGATTTTAATTGACCTGGACGGCGAAATACCCGTCAATACACCCGAGCAGGGGGACGATGTGTGATGATGCGCGGGAATTTTAAAACATAGCGGTTCTAACGAACCGCGGCCACACCAGATCGATGTAGAGGCCGTTCGTGAGAACGGCAAGATTGCCGAAGGTCTAATTTATGGAATCCATTGGCAAAATTTTGAAAGCTGCGCGCGAACGCCGGCAAATATCCGTGGCCGACGTGGTCACGGCGACGAAAATGACGAGCGCCTATGTGGCGGCGATCGAGGCCGACGATTTTAAAGTCTTCGTGGCGCCCATTTATGCGCGGGGATTCATCAAGCTCTATGCCGAGTGTGTCGGCCTGGATCCGACGCCCCTGCAGAAACAGTTTAACGCCGCCAGCCGAACGGCCCCGGTGTTTGCCCCGCCGCCATCGAAAGCGCCATCCCAAAAGGCCGCGGTTGCCTATGCGGAGAAACCGAAGCCGCAACGCCCGCAACAAAGCGCCCCCTCGCCCCGCCACGGGGCGGCGGTGAAGTCCGGGCAGGAAAAGGCCGCCAGCCGGCCTCCGGCCGTAACGGGAGCGATGTCGGCCGCCGTGGCGCCGTCGCCCGCGTGGCGCCGCCCGGCGATAGACTGGACTTTTATTGCGCGTGTCCGTTGGCCGCGGTTCGAAATACCGAAAGAGGCGTTCGGGCGCCTTCGGTTGCCGGCCATAGTCTGGCGGCGGATTCTTATAGTGTCCGGCGTTGTCGTGTTGATTATCGCCGCGAGCTTGGCCTGGGAATGGTCCCGGCGCAACCGGCCGGCTACGAATGCCTGCCGCTGGCTGGCGGAGCCGCCCGCGCCCTATCTGACTGTGGAACCCCGCGCTGTCTCGCCGAAATAAAGAGTATGGGTGTATGGGAGTGTGGGAGTATGGGAGTAAGGAGTTGTCGCGCGACAAGGGTGTGCCGTAAGGAAGGGAAATATCATGTATTCCACAATTAAAGCGGAAATCGAGCATGGGCGGATTGTTCCGCTGGAGAATACATCTTTGCCGGATTCCTGTCATGTGCTGGCGACTATTTTAACGCCTGAAAACGGGGAAATGCCGCAATGGGACGAGGTCAAAAAACATATCGGATTCATGCGCGGGGCGGTGAATGGGCGGGCGGATAGTGTTCCGTATGCGGAGGTTATGGCAAAATACCGGCGCTCATGAACATCCATTGTGGTTGTGGCGGTCGCGCATTTACATCGCGAACCGCATTATTGGATCGATCGAATCCGCTGAATTATAGCCGGAAAGCGGCGCCTAACCTCATGGCTTCCTGCTTACGCCGCAAGATGAGCCGTTGCGTGGAGCATGTCGGCTTCATACTCCCGCGCGACGCGTGACGAGAAAGCCGCCACGATTTCGTTGTCTCGCACGAAGATGCGGCGACCGCAAAGAGCCTCGAATGCCAATATGCTGCCGGCATGGTTGAGGTCAATCAGATCCAACTCCGCGATCGAACTTAACTTGGCCGTCATCTCCACGTAGAACTTGTAGAACGCAACCGGGGTCAGCGCGGGCGACAGCAGAACTCCGATATCCACGTCGCTGTCCTGACGAACGGCGCCGTTCTTGGCCGACCCGAAAAGGACGGCCAAAACGACTCGCGGGTCTGCCGCAAATCCGGCGGCCAGCGCATCCATGTCCAGTGTCATGTTACCCCCGTCACTTCGTCCCGAAAGGCCTCCAGGTCGCCGAGATGACGGCTCAAAATCTCGATCAGAACGGATGAGTCTACGCGCTCATAGCGGTGGACGACAAAATTGCGGAACTGGATCATGGCGCGGTAGCGCTCTGCCGACGCGAGGATTCCCATGGCCTCAAGGCCGTTGAGGGCGTCGAAAGCGGTGGGGGCGGGTTGCCGCCCCTCCAAGGACAGGATGCGTTGGGCGACATCCACGACGACTTCAACGGCGATCTGAAGCGCCCGTTCAATGCCGTGCTTCAGGAAATGGTCGTTATCCAGCCGTTCGGTTGTCACTTCTCCGAGCGCCCTCAATTGGGCGATCTCGTCATCCATTATTGCAAATTTCTTTAGAATGACACCATTGTGCTTCATTAAAAAAAGATAGCACCTTGTGTATTGTGGGTCAACCTCAGACTCTTACCGGCGCGGGATTTTCCGGGAAGCGCCGGCTTAGTTCCATGACCTGGGCGAACGGCAGCATGCCGTCGGTCGTGCTGGGCTGCGTCAGGCAGGCGGCGGCGGCGGCGGCGCCCAGGCGCATGGCTTCCATATAATCCCAGGCCTCATGAATTCCATAGAGCATCCCGGCGCAAAAAGCGTCGCCGGCGCCGGCCGTGCCCTTGATGAAGTCCGAGGGCAAGCGCAACGAGCCGCGCGCAAACCGGCGGCCATCGCGCGCGCGCAGATAGGCGCCCTCCGGCATGTGCACGACCGCCAGCTCCATCCGGCCGATGGCAAAAAGGGCTTCCACGGCGTCCACGAGCGCGGCCGCATCCAGGCGGCCCTGGGAGTTGCGGACCTTGTGGCCGGTGGTGCGGCCGGCCTCGATCTCGTTCAAAATCAGGTAATCGGTGTAAGGCAGGGAGGCCGGCACGATTTTGCGGAAGCGGTCACTGTCTTCGCTTACGACGTCCACGCTGGTTTTAATGCCTTCGTTTTGCGCCAGATGCAGGAGCCGGGCCGCCACGGTGCCGTATTCCGCGTCCGCTTGATCCATGCCGTCGAGCAACAGCAGGTAACCCAGGTGAAATATGCGGCAGGTCAGGTGCGCCAGGGGCACGTGCTCGATGCCGAAGCGCGCATTGGCGCCGTGGCGGTAATAAAACGACCGATCAGTGGTGCCCGCTTCCGTCATCACGTCGGTGTAGGCCGTGGCTTCGTTCTCCAGCGCGATCAGGCCGGACATGTCGATGCCCAGATCGCAGCAGGTGCGCCGGATAAACTCGCCCGGACCGTCGTCGCCGATCACCCCGATGCCGTAAAGCGGGAAGGGCGTTCCCATCCGGGCCAGGTCCACGAGCGTGTTAAAGGCGGCGCCGCCCGTGCCCCGCGTTTCCGAAAGAATGTTGCCCAGCATGCCGCGGGCGGGCAGCCGGTCAACGACCTTTACGTTGTCCACGATCCAGTTGCCGGCGCCGGCAATGCCGTTGCGTTTGATGGTTGCATTCATGGCGTTTGGAGAAGGCTGTAGGCTGATTCTAAGTGCACCGGCTCATACGTTGGTGCATTTACGCCGATGCGTACTAAACCATCGTCGACAACCTGCGTTTTTCTGGTCTGTCGTCTTAATCTTCATTCGGCATTGGGCGTTCGATGTTGGATGTTGGGCGTTTGCTTCACGCTTCTGACCGCAACTGGCGCCCCCTGCGGGAGTCGAACCCACCTTACCAGGATGAGAACCTGGCGTCCTGACCGATAGACGAAGGGGGCCAGTGGAAGAATTTTCGATTGCCGATTTCGGATTGCGGATTTCTGATTTTTGATTTCGGATATATAAACCGCTGAACCGTAAACCGCTGAACCGTGAACCGGCCTTGTTTTCTCTTCAAAAACCTTTTGCATCTCATCAAATGCCGCGGTATAGTACGAATTCGTATGAGCAGTTGTCGAGCAGAAATTCTAAAATACCATGAGGGCGGCAAGGTCGGCACGCTCCTGACCAAACCTCTGGATGGTCCGGAGACGCTCAGCCTGGCCTATACGCCGGGGGTTGCGCTCCCGGTCCGGGAGATTGCGCGTTCCCCGGAGTCGGTTTTCGATTGCACGGCCAAGCGCAATCTGGTGGCCGTGGTGAGCGACGGCACCGCCATCCTGGGCTTGGGCGATCTGGGGGCCGCGGCCAGCATCCCGGTCATGGAAGGCAAGGCCGTGCTCTTTAAGGCGTTTGGCGATGTGGATGCCTGGCCCGTTCCGATGGATTTTTGCCGTCAGTCCGGCGGCCGGGCCGGCAAGACCGATCCCGAACGGGTCATCGACACTGTGGCGCGCTTGGCCTGTATGTACGGCGGCATCAACCTGGAGGATATCGCCGCGCCCGCCTGTTTCGAGATCGAGCGCCGTCTGGACGAGATGCTGGATATTCCGGTGTTTCATGACGACCAGTGGGGCACGGCGGTAATTACGCTGGCCGGCGTTTTAAATTACAGCCTGTTGGCCGATCGCAAACTGGCCGACTTACGGTTCGTGATCAACGGCGCCGGCGCCGCCGGCATTCGAATCGCCGAAATGCTCAAAGATGCAGGGGCGCTTTCCATTACGATGTGCGATTCCAAGGGTGTCATTCACGCCGACCGCACCGACTTAAATGAAATGAAACGCCGGTATGCCGTAAAAAGCGCCGATCGCACGCTGGCGGAGGCCCTCCGCGGGGCGCATGTATTTGTCGGCGTTTCGGCGGCCGACTGCCTGCCGCCGGAATGGATCAAAGACATGGCGGCTTATCCGGCCATTTTCGCCATGGCCAATCCGAATCCGGAAATCAGGCCCGACCAGGTTGCGGAAATTTTCGGCCGGAAGCCGTATGTCATGGCCACGGGCCGCTCCGATTATCCCAACCAGATCAACAACGTCCTGGGTTTCCCGTTCCTGTTTCGCGGCGCGCTGGATATGCGCGCCATGACCATCAACATGGCCATGAAAAAAGCGGCGGCCCAGGCCCTGGCCGAACTGGCCCGCCGGAGCGTGCCGGAGGAAATGAAAGCCATCTACAAGGATTCCGGGCTGGCCTTTGGACCCGGCTATATCGTCCCCAAGCCGTTCGATCGCCGGCTGTTCACGGAAGTGTCGCTGGCTGTGGCGCGCGCGGCCGTGGAATCCGGCGTGGCGCGCAAGGCGGAAGCGCTGAAAGATTATTCGGAGCGGTTGCAACAGCGCCTGAAAACCATGTGGCGGAAGTAGTCGTTGTGGACTTCGCGCCTCCCGCGTAATGCTTGGGAATTGGGTAATTCAATCTAATAGAAAATTCACTGGCGTCCCTATGGGACGCCAGTGAAAGTGGTTATAAGGTCGCCGGCAAGGGAGTGGTGCGAAACGGCATGAAATAATGGCGTGTCTTATGCCGCAAATGCAAGGAGGACCATGAAAAAACGGTTTGGAATCTGTGTTGCCGGTTTGTGTCTGATGGCGCTGAACGGGTTCGGTCAAGCGCCGGTCGAGCCGTTGCCGGCGTCATGGCCGCCTCCGGAAAATATGCCCCCGCCGGCGCCTGGCTGGAAAACGACAGTATCCGCAAGGCGTACGCCGATATCCCCGTTCGGTTGGAGGCCCTGATGCAAATGGGGTGTCCCAGGAACATCCTGGCCTCGCATTATTATGACTATTGGGACACGATCATAAAGGAAAACAAGCCGGCCGACATGCTCGCCATGCTGCAGTTCGGCGACCGGCTGTCCGCGGTGGTGACCGACGCGCGGGATAAAGACATGATCCGGGCCTGCGCCTTGGATGGCTATTTCCTTCTGGAAGATTACGATCGGGCGCTGAAACTGCTCGAAAAGCCGTTTCCGGACATGAAGGGCGCCGACCAGGCGAACGCCATCAATAAAATCAAGGCGCACCTGGCCCTGCAAAAGGGGAATAAGGCGGAAGCCATTAAACGGTTCCGGGATTTCATGGAGACCGTGAAGGACTGGTCCGACAAACAAGTGTATGCCGCGACCGGTTTGACCTACACGAAAGAAATGTGTCTGGGTCTGAACGCCAAGCGCATCGGGGATATCCTGGGTTCCATGAACGATGCCCAAGGCGCCCTCGCGGCCTATCAGGAAGCGGATGGCTATTATGCCGTCGCGCAAAAGGAAGTCCGCGCGGATACGCCGGAAGGCGAGTATATCAAGGCCCGCCAGGCTGAACTGGCCAAACTGTTGAAAAAATAGGCGTGGTTCAGCGGTTCACGGTTCAACGGTTTGTGGCGGCGACAAGAATTCCGCCCCTCTTTGGGGGCGTTAAGTGCATATAATAGGAAATTGCTTTTTTGTAGCCGCGCCGGCCTGCCTGCAGCGCTATGCGCAGCATTGCGGGCAGGTGACGGCGTGGATTCTTCGGCCTGCCCGCCATAGCCCCGGGGCGACGGCGGGCGGCCACGGCGTTACCGCCGCGGCTACAAGAGTGCAGTCCCGGGCGTGAATGCGGGTGCGGGAAAGGGACCGCTTCGGGGCGATTCAACCCTCGCCAAAGCCGGCCGCGCGCAGGCGCTCCCAGGTGAGCGGAGTGGGGGCTTGTTGCGTCTCCAGGGTGCGGCGGACATGCTTGCCGATCAGGTCGGTTTCCAGGTTGACGGCATCGCCTGCTTGCAAATTGCCGAGCGTCGTGTGCGCGCAGGTGAATGGGATCAGGTCCACGGCGAAGGAATGTTCATCCAATTCGGCGATGGTCAGGCTGACGCCATCGATGGCGATGGAGCCTTTCAACACCATGCCGCGCAACAACTCGGCGCCGCAGGCCACCCGCAAGATCCAATCCCGGCCCTGGGCCTGGCGGCGGCTTACCGTGCCGATGCCGTCCACGTGGCCGCTGACCATGTGGCCTCCCAGAGAATCGCCCAACCGCAGGGCGCGCTCCAGGTTCAGGACCGCGCCCGGGCGCTTTGCGCCCAGGGTGGTGCGGTCGAGCGTTTCCTGCAGGATGTCACAAGCGAAATTTTTGCCCTGGATCTGCGTCAGGGTCAGGCAGACGCCGTTAACCGCCATGCTTTCGCCCAGGGTCAGCGGCGGGCCCCAGGGCGCGCCGGCGATGACGATGCGCAGTCCGCCCGCCGTCGTTTCGCGGCGGGCGAGAGCGCCGATTTGCTGGATCAGGCCTGTGAACATAAGAAAAACCTTAAGCAAACATCGAACAGCCAACATCGAACATCGAACATCGAATGAAAGCAAGAAAATGTTGAATGAGGCCGGTGAATTTAATTGGATGATTCCTTTTTGTGCTTTTCAGCTGTTTTGATGCTGGCAGCAAATATTCTAATCAATTCATCGGTCTCGTTCAAAAGCGATTTGATGTCAGATTGATTCGCCTGTTCCAGCGCCTTGTGAATCAAACGCAACCAGCGTTTGGATTCCCTTAGTTCTTTAAGGCAAATACGTAGTTTGTGACAAAAATCAGAAATGGATTCTGCCGATTCTGCTTCGCCATGATTTGACAGTGGAGATGTTCCTGAACGCAATAACTGGTTTGCAATATGATTGCCGGCGCGCGTTGCGGGAAGATGCTCGGCAAGGCGAATGATCATGGCGGCATATTCCAGCAACCGTTCCTCAAGATCAAAGCGGCTGTTATCTTGCTTGTCCGGATTTATCTTCTTTTCATCCATTGGGCGTTCGATGTTTGCTGAAGGTTTTTCTCATGCTTGCCGGACTTTTTTATTAACATTCGATGTTCGGTGTTCGATGTTGGATGTTCGATGTTTGCTTGTTTCTTCCCTTCGCTCCGGCCTTGCCTTAATTAATATATCCTGCCCCATCCGCCGGCATTCGGTAAAGACCAATTTCGGCGCAGCCGACAGGGGCCAGCCGGCGCCGCCGACGGCGCCCGGCGCTTTGCCGCCGCCGATGATGCGGGGCGCAATCAAAAACCGGAATTCGTTGACCAGTTCGGCGCGAATCAAGGAGGCCGCCAGTTCGCCGCCGCCCTCGCACAGGACATGCAGAACGCCAAGGCCGCCGATTTTTTTCATAAGCGCGGCCGGCGAAACTCCGTCCCGCGAACCCGCCAGAACCCAGACCTGCGCGCCGGCGGATTGCCAGGCGGCCCGGCGCCGCGCCGGACACCGGCGCGTGGTGGCGACGATCGTTTGCGCCTGGTTTCCATCGGTAAAAATTTTGGCGTGGGACGCCAGAATTCCCCGGGAATCCACAACGACCCGCCATGGACGGCGCCCACGCGGGGGCTTGGGCAATAGCGTCGGATTGTCGGCCAGCGCCGTGCGCGCGCCGACCAGGATGGCGTCGGCGCCCCGGCGCCAGGCTTGGACCTGGGCCCGGGCCGCCGGCCCTGTAATCCAGCGGGAGCGCCCGCGCTCATCGGCGATTTTGCCGTCCAGCGACACCGCCAGTTTGAGGGTCAGATAAGGGCGGCGCGTTCGAATCCACTGCGTAAAGGGCGCGATCAATTGCCGCGCTTCGAGCGCGCCAACGCCTTCGATCACCTCGATCCCGGCCTTGCGCAGGATGGCTACGCCCCGGCCGTTGTGTTTGGGATTGGGGTCGCGCGCGGCTATGACCGCGCGCCGAATGCCGGACTGGATAATGGCCCGGGTGCACGGCGGCGTGCGGCCCTGGGTGCAACAGGGTTCGAGCGTGACATAGAGCGTGGCGTTGCGGGCGCGCGCCCCCGCATTCCGGATGGCCAACGCCTCGGCATGCGGTCCGCCGGCGCGGCGATGCCATCCCTGGCCGACCGGTTCGCTTCCGCGCACAATCACGGCGCCCACGGGCGGATTGGGGCGCGTCAGGCCCTCGCCCCGCCGGGCCAACTCCAGCGCGCGCGCCATCCAGTAATTGTGGTCCATCCGGGAATTCATGGGTGAGACGCAGAATGCAAAATGAAAAATGCAAAATGAAAAATGGATTCCGCTCGCTGGGAAGATCGGTATGTCGCGGGGCATGCAAAAAAACAGAATTTTTTCTCATTCTTCATTTTGCATTTTTCATTTCCGCCCCCGGCCCCCGGCTGGGGCGCGGCATGTCTTTGCAGGCGCGATCCAGGATGCCGTTGACGAATTTTCCGGATTCGTTGGAGCTGAAGCGCTTGGCGATATCCACGGCCTCGTTAATCGAGACCACCGGCGGGATATCGGGGCGGAACAGCATTTCGAAAAGGGCCAGGCGGATGACATTGCGGTCCACGGCATTAAGGCGCTTAACGTCCCAATTGTCGGCATAGTTCCGGATGCGCTCGTCGAGTTCGTGGAGATGCTCCAGCACGCCCCGGATCAATTCCGCGGCAAACGGGCGCGACTTCGGTTCCACGTTCTGAAGCGCCCAAAAATCCTCCAGCGCGCGGTCATTATCGCCGGCGTTGAAATCGTGCTGGAAGAGAAACTGCACCGCCCATTCGCGGCCAAATCGTCGGATGGTCATGTCTTGCTTTCATATTTTTCACCACGAAACACACAAAACACACGAAAATCAAGCAAATACAAAATCCGATCCTCATCCATTTCGTGTATTCCGTGTGTTTCGTAGTTGAAAAAGTCTTTGCTGATGTTTTCTTTTTTTTTGTAGCGATTCCCAGCGTTTAAGGTGCTAAGGAGCCGGAATTCGGAAGTCAGAATCCAGAATGAAGAAAACTTACATTTTTTTCAGGAGCGAAGCCATCTCGATGGCCGAAAGGGCCGCGGACCAGCCGCGATTGCCGGACTTGGAGCCGGAACGCTCGATGGCCTGCTCCAGGCTTTCGACGGCGACGACGCCGTCGATAACCGGGACGTTGGTCTGCAGGGTAATCTGGGTCAACGAGCGCGCCACCTGGCTGTTGATCAGACCGGCATGCGCCGTGGCGCCCTGGATCACGACGCCCAGCGCCAACAGTGCGTTGAATTTTCCCGTCTGCGCCAGTTTCTGGATGGCCAGCGGAATTTCGAATGCGCCGGGGACCCATGCGACGGTCACGGCCTCATCCTTCGTTCCGTGCCGTTGGAAACAATCCAGCGCGCCGCGCAGAAGCTGTTGCGTGAACAAGTCGTTAAACCGGCTGATCACGATGCCGAACGTCAAATCCTGCGCCATCAAGTTGCCCGCGATTTCCCTGGTTTTCATGGGTTGCCCTTTCTTTTTGTTTTCGCTGCGCTTCAAACAAGTGTGGGTGTAAGGGGGTGTGGGTGTATGGGAGTGTAAGAATTTTCGTAACTGCTCAGGAGTCAGAATTCAGGAGTCAGTAGTCAGAATAAGGAACCCGTATAGGCCAGCGAATACGAAGAGAATCGGCGCTAAACACAAGGCCTTGGCGGAATGTCTGTCGCGTTCTTCCGATTCTTACGTATTTTATTCTGTATCCTGA
>Ga0172380_10001746_pt1 | contig 36819 bp, 57 predicted proteins | sample Leawe162metaG_FD_119747 | JGI IMG/M metagenome (GOLD analysis project Ga0172380, IMG submission 119747) | Leachate microbial communities from a municipal landfill in Southern Ontario, Canada - Leachate well 162 metaG | ecosystem: Engineered > Solid waste > Landfill > Unclassified | place...
CTTCTGGCGTTTCGTCTTTCAACTCTGACAATTGCGTGGAACACGTTGTGGACGTGACCAAGCAGCAATGGTGAAGCAATGAGCACCCCTGGCTTTCTATCCTTTAATGTAGAACAAGACGAAGCTTTTAAGCGTGCGCTTGATCGTGCAAAGGCTGAGGTTTCAGATTTAAGGCCAGCACTTAAAAGTATTGCTGCTGATTTTTACCGATCACAAAAAGCAATTTTTAATTTACGTGGGCCTGGCCAGTTTGAGCCGTTTAAGAAATCTACAGCGGTTCAAGCAGTTGGAAAAAACGGGAAGCCTGGCAAGGTTAAAACTTTAAAAGAATCTCCATACCAAAAAAGAAAGATTAAGGAATTTGGGTTTGACTACCCTTTACTTAAAGCCGGTGGAACACTTGAGGAGTCTGTAACTTCTCCATCAGGTCGTGGTGCCATTTATATTCTAGAGAAGCAAGACGTAACTATTGGAACAGATGTTCCCTATGCTAAATATCATCAGTCAGACAAGCCAAGAAAAAAGATCCCACTTCGAAAGTTTCTTTTTATTGGTGCTGAAGGCTGGACTGATAACAAGCTGTCTGGTCGCCTTCCTCGTTGGATGAATATTTTAAACACCTATGTTCTTCGTTCTATGGGTGTCTCGGCAGACAATGCGAAAGGGCCAAGCAATGGCTAAGATAGATACGGAAGTTTTATTTAATAAATTAAAAGCGCACTTTCAGGCAAACATTCCTGTGGTGATTGCTGCAATCAATACCGAGAAGGGCGATGGTAACGATATGCTGGTTCCTGATTCGGCAGCCTACATTGATCTCGACCTTGATACCAAGGCAATGAATTACGACCCATTTGTTTTTATTTATATCGACCGACAAAACTCTGAAGTGCGTGGCGGTGTTGTTTCGAAAGAAATTAAATTCGACTGCACCTTATTCGTAGCAAAGTCTGGTCTTGATAATGAAAACATTTTAGCACTTCGTTATTCGCGAATGATGGAAGAGGTCGCAAGCCTTGCATGGGACAAGGCGTTTCGCGGTTTTCGATTTGATATTGAAACCCTTGACCCTGTAGACGTTCAACTAAGAAACTCAACCAAGTGGCACAAAGTTTACGGTGTCGCTTTAACAGTAAGCCTGGCAAACTAATTTTAACGGAGGTTCAAAATGAGCTTATCAAATCCACGGACAATTTTTGGAGTCCATTCTATTACACCTTACAATCGCAGCACTGGGCTTCCTTACGGAGAGGCGCGAGTTGTTCAAGGTTCAACCTTTACACTTGAAGGCGACACAATCGAGCTTCGTGGTGGTTCAAACAGAAACGCCTGGGCCATTGAAGATGGTGACATTAAGGCTGAGCTTGCCTTTTCAGTTTCTGAATATCCAAATTGGTTGTTTGAATTGTTTGGTGGTAAGGCACCAACGATTGGCACAGCTGAAGCTTCGGGGAACGTTTCTGCACTTACTGACAAATATGGATCGTCAGTGGTTGCAGCGGCAGGGTTTCTTGGAACGATTACAGTGGCAACAGCTGCGAACTTAAAGTTTGGTCGATACGTTGTTAAGGCAACGGCTGCCGATGCTGTAAAAGTTTTCGCTCTTGGTGACGCTGACTTCGGTCGTGGTGCTGCTCTTGATTTTACTGACGACACATTAGAGATTGCTACCTTTACAGGTATCGCAGGATCAGGCTCTACTCACTCAATCGTTGCCCTTGGGATCACTTTTACAACTGGTGCCTCTGCCTGTGCAATGACCATTGGTGATACTGCTACGTTCGAAATTAGACCAGTTAACACTTACAATCGTGAAGTAAAAATCGGTGGGATTGCCGACATCTTCCCAGAGTTTGGTTGTCTAGTTTACGCTCAAAAATCTGGGACTGGTGCAGTTATTGAAATCGAAGCTTACAAGTGTAAGGCAATCGGTCTTGGTCTTGGTGCTGAACGTAAGCAGTTTGGTGCTTCTGATTACACGGCCAAGCTTGCTTATGACTCGGCTCAAAACGCTCTTTGTAGAATTAGAGAAGTTGAATAATCTGCATTGGGGAGTCTCCCAGCTCCCCTCTTAATACCGCATTCTTCGAATTGCGGCGACCCTAGTGGTCAAACTAAGAGACCCCCTTAAATTAGGGGGTCTTCTTTTTTGGTGGTGGACAGTTCTTTAAACAGTACCGAACCCATCTTGAAAGACCGTTTTTTCCATACAAGTGCAAGGCCCGAGATTTCGCTGCTCCCAGCTCTTCTGTAGTGAGCCTGACTTTAAGTAACGTGGTTTTTTTATTTGTGGACACAAAACACCCCCTTCTTTAATCTTATATTTGTCGATTACAATATGAAAAGGGAGACTCACCGTGACAACTCAAACACTTCGTCCACAAAAAGAAAAATTCTACATTGCCCAGCTTGGTCGAGATGTAGTTATGAACTTTATTACACTAAGAGATGATGAGTGGATGGTGCATGAGTTTACCAAAGAAAAACTGGCAACAGCATTCACGGCACAAGGTTTCGACATAGATGTAATCCTTGCAGTTTGCTGGAGAGTTCTTTCAGTTGAAGACAAAAAGGCAATTCTTGCCGTTAAGGTTGTTGAAGAAGTTGGAATGGAAATTAAGGAAGTGGCTTTTAATACGCCTGTAGAAAAAATGAAAGCCATTATTTCTGGCCAGGCTGAAATAACTGCAATCTATGCAGCACTCCTTAACACCAGGCTAAAAAGCAATCCATACCTGATGGATGATTTAAAAAAAAAGCAGATGAACAAGGCTCCCGAAAATTTGGATACAACCAAGCCTTTGACTTAATAGCCTCAGAGTATGGTTACACCTGGGAGCAGTTTTACGATTTGTGCCCATGGGAGATTAACTCAATGGTAAACTTAATCGTTGATCGTAAGTCGGGCTATAAAGCTTCTGAACTGAATGAAGTTTCTAACTTTAATTCTGAGCAGGAAGAAAAAATCCGGAAGGCGAAAGCTGCAAGAGCTGGCCAGCCAATTGCGAGGAAGTAAATGAGTGGATCAGAAATTACCATTAAAATCGGTGGAGACTCGAAAGGTCTTGCGTCCGAGGTTGAAAAGGTAAAGAAGGCACTTAAAGACCTTGGTGGAGAAGGTGCTAAGGCACCCACGACTGCGAATTTGGCGTTTGGATCTTTCATAGGTAACCTGGCAAGCTCTGCCACCACGGCTGCATTAAGCAAGGTTGCTGATCTGTTTGGCTTCATTGCTGGCGAAGCTTTAAACTTTGCCAAGGCTGCCGAAGAAGACGCGAAGGCATTTAATCAATTAAACATTTCTCTTGCAGCGACTGGCCAGTATAGCCAGGAAACAGCTGCAAAAATGGAAGCATTTACTGGCGAGCTTGAAAGAAGTTCAAATTTTACCAGTTCAGCAATTGCAAACACGGCTGCTTATATCGAACAGGTTTCACGGTTGTCGGTTTCTGAACTGCCAAGAGCAACACAAGCCTCTGCCGACTTTGCATCTGCCCTTGGTGTTGATATTGAAACAGCAAGCAAGGTTGTCGGTAAGGCACTTGCTGGAAACGTTGAAGCCCTTGGACGTTACGGAATTGAATTAAAGTCAACAGGTGACAAGGCTGCCGATGCTGAAATGGTTTTAAAGACTCTTGAATCAAGATTCGGTGGTGCTGCACTTGCATCGATTAACACTTTTAGTGGTGCCCAGAACCAGGTAAGCGTTGCCTATGAAGACATGGGAAAAGCGATTGCATCGAACGTTACTGGCAACTCTGCCCTTATTGGTGCCATGCAGGGGGTGGCTGCAATCTTTACTCAGTTCCAAAAAATTGTAGAGGATAACAAGGAAGCGATTAGCGACTTTGTAACCAATGGAGTTTTGTTTTTTGTTGATGGAATTAGCGTGGCCGGTAAGGCCGTTGCTTTTTTTGTTCAATTAAGTGGCGATTTCGAAGCCTTTTTTAACTTTGTAGACGACATGATCCTTGCAAGCATACAAGGCTTCTACGAGCTTCAAGCTGGCACGGCAAACGTGGCTGCTAATATTAAAGAGTTCTTTGGTGGAAACGCTGACAGCCTTCGCGCATTTCAGGCACAGGCAGAGGCAGCAATACAAGGGTTTCAGGCAGCGAGGGACAGCAACGACCAAGAGACCGCCAAGTTAATTGCGAACACAGATTCGAAAGTTGAAGCCATTACAAACTTTGCAAACAATGCAGAACAGCTTGTAAGGGACAAGGTTGAGGCTGCTCAAAAAGCCGAGCAGGATGAAACTAATAATTTTCTAGAACAGATGAACGCCAGAGGCGAAGCCAATAGAGCATTTAATGAGCAGTTAACGGCAGAACAAATTGCAAAAAAAGAACTTGAAACTCTCCAAAGCGAGGAGAATCTTTTATTTATTCAAGAGGTTCTCGGTCGCGAGGCTGCATTAAGGGAGCAGGCAAGAATTGATGAGCTTACAAAAACTGGAAGTTATGCAGCTGCATTAAAACAAATGCGTGCAACCATGACCAAGGCAGAGCAGGAACAAATTTTTGCAGTTCAAAAATACGAAGACCTTTCACAGAAGCAAAGACTGGCAAACCTTCAGTCCACTCTTGGAACCATTTCAAGCCTTCAAAGCTCAAGCTCGAAAGAATTATTCATGGTTGGCAAGGCAGCTGCAATTGCTACTGCAACAATTGACGGATTCGCAGCCGTTCAAAAAGCATTAGCATCGGCTCCACCTCCAATTAACTTTGCCTTGGCCGCAGCTGTTGGTGCAGTTACCGTGGCAAACGTTGCAAAAATTGCATCTTCAAAACCACCGACAGGAGCCTTTGACGGTGCCATGGTTTCAGGTGGATCAGGTTATAAAGATGACCAGCCATTCATGCTTTCGAAAGGCGAGCTGGTTGCACCGGCAAAAAACTTTGACCAGGTTGTTGAAGGTGCTGCAAGGGAAAAAGGGTTCGTTAAAGGGGATGAGAATGCAGCCATAGTGGTTGAGTTGCAATTACTAAGGCAGGAGCTTCAAGGTTCGAAATCTGTAACGATTAACGGCGATGTGCTTGCCGATGAATCTTATATTTCAAGACTTGCAGACATGCTGGCCGACAATACACGATTCAGAAATGGCCCATTGGCAACCAGGAGTTAATTAAATGGCAGTTAATCTTTTAATACCGGCAATTGAATGGGGAACGGCCGTAATTGTTACTGGTGAAATAACCCATGGAAGTTACATTATAGATAACATTTCGGACACCTCAGACGTTGAAGTTGGAATGAGGATAGACGACGACAACTTTGAATTCCCGACTGTTGTTGAATCTAAAACAGGCTCAAGTATAACGCTTAATAAACCATCTTTAAACGGTGGCCCGTCAAGGTCAAACCTTTTTCAATTCCCAAGAGACTTAAATAATTCATACTGGGCAAAAACACGTTCAAGAATTGTACAAAACGCAATAGAAGATCACCTTGGTTTTTTAACCATGGACAAATTAATTGAAGATACGACAGCTTCAAACTCACACGTGATTACAAAGTCAATTGCATGGAATCTTGGGCCACAGACTATCTCTTTTGTTTTAAAGGCAGCGGAAAGAAGTGTCTTTAGGCTTGGCTATCCAACTGCGCAGTTCGGTGCTGTTTCTACGTCTGGATATTTCGATCTTGTAACTGAGTCATTTAGAAACAATACGAACTGTACTGGAACAATTACAAATCTTGGGAATGGTTATTTTTATTGCACAATAACTGCAACATGTACGGTTGCAGCAAGTGGATCAATAACAATGTATCTTTCCACTGGTGGAACCACCACCACGTACACAGGAGATGGCTTCAGCGGATTATACATAACAAGAATGCAGCTTGAAGAGGCTTCTTCGGCATCTGCTTTTATTGACGATGTTAAAACTTTTACATCAAGACTTGGAAGAGCTTACTACTGGGACAATGACGGAAAACTTGTAATCGCTGCTTACAATGCTCCAAGGTATTCTTATAACCCAGACAGATTAGACCTTGATCCTGTTTTATTGGTCGAGGCAGCTGCGACAAACCTTTGCCTCTACTCTGAAGACTTATCGCAGGCAAACTGGGTTAAGGGTGTAGGGGTTACGGCAACAGTTTCAACAATAGAAGACCCAAGAGGTGGTAGCTCTGCATTCAGGATAAACATTACTGGAACTGATAACGGCATTTATCAGCTAATGACAGTGGTTGCTTCTTCTTATTACTGCTTCAGTTACTTTGCAAAGCTCGACACGCTATCGGCCAACGATTTAAGAATTTCATTTTACGATGCAACAGCCGGTGCTTTTATTCACACAGAGGTTTTGCCTCAGTTTGGAACTCCTAATTCGACAGGGTGGACAAGATTAAGCTACACCGTTTTAACTCCTGTTGGATGCGTATCCATGAGGGCATATATTACAAGAAGGGCAGCGGTAAGTTCTGGTGCATTTTACGCTTCCCTTTTTCAGTTAGAGTTAATGCCAAGCGGATTTTTTGGGCCAACTACATACTGGGAAACTGGGGCAGCCTCAGCAACGAGACCGGCCGACACCGTGTCGTCTGCACCAGGGACAAGAACTTCAACATTAACGACTGCTTCACTTTATAATTACTTTGATTTTGAATTTCCACCATCGAAGGATACTGATAACCAGATCGATCCATCAGACAAGGTTACAACAGCACTTTCAGGCATTAGACAGGTGCAAGTTGACTACCTTGAAGAGAAAAGGGATTTGACTTTCGGCTTCCTTACAAGCGATGAGCACCTTGAATTAAGAGAAAGTTTTTACGTTCCATGGGCCGTTTACGGTAATGAGTTTAAATATTACCCAGACAAAGAAGATAATAATTACGAGACTTACGAACTCTCCGATTTAAAGTTTTCACCAAAGAGACAGGTTAAAAAACACCCTTCTTTCTTGTACGAATTAGCAATTAAGATGAGGAGAGTTCTGTGACCACTTACGATGAATCATTGCTAAGTAAAAAGTTTAGGCCCAACATAATTGTTTACCTTAAGGGTGAATATTTTTCTGTTCACCAGCCAGATAGTGGATTGGTTATTGATAGCGACAAGGTTGGAATGGTTAAGTCGCTTGTCTTAAACCCAGTAACCATAGACCCTTCAAGACCATCGACAACCATCTCAACCATTTCCTTTTCGCTTCTTGATAAGGCCGGAGTAGTAACAAACCTTTTTTTAAATGAGTCTAACTACCTTCAAAACGAAGAGGTTCTAGTTTACCTTGGTCGCGTTGGGGTAAGTATGGCATTCTCTGATTATTTTCTACTGCCTCGTTGCTACATTAGCCAATGCTCGAAAAATGATGGTTCGTGGAATTTCTCTACACAGGAAAAAAAGGATCGCATCAATAGAAGAGTTTTTTCAGCATCGACAAAGTTAAGCGGATCAATTCTTGCAGACACCACAGAAATTACAGTTCAAGACGTAACCAAAATAAGGGACTCGGGCCTTGTTAAAATAGAGAATGAATTTTTAAGTTACACAGGAAGAGACTTGGTTAATGGTCGCATTACAGGTTGCGTAAGAGGTGAGCGCGATACCATTGCGGCCACTCATGCACTTGGAAAAGATGTTTACCAGGCAGATGAAATTCAGGCAAACCCGATTGAGATTTTAATAAGCCTCCTTGTTTCAACTGGTGGCGGTGGATCTTATGACACATTAATCGACGGTGCTGCAATTGACGAAAGCTTAATTGATGTTACACAAATGGAAGACGTTCGCGACCAGCTTGTTTCTGGGATCGAGTTTAACCTTGCCCTTAGTAACATTGAGAGCCTTCAGCAATTTATAGAAAATGAAATTCTTTATCCATTAGGATTAAGACTTAGAACAAATTCAAATTCAAAAATTGGTCTAGCTGTTTTGAATAGGACTTACTTTGATGTTGATACAAAAGATTTCACCCACGACAACATAACCAAAAACCCTTCTTTTTCGGTGGTTGATTCGAAGATCGTTAATAAAGTAAAAGTTAACTGGGCCTGGGATGATGCCACGGCAGACTTTTTAAAAGTTTATGAACAGGAAGACGCAGGCTCTATTGCCTCGTTCGGTGAACAAATTTTAGAAATTTCAATGAAAGGCCCACGCGAATCTCTTGGAGGGTTGGACATTGTTACCGATGTTGCCGACCAATTTATTAAAAGGTTCTCGGTTCCTCGTCCTGAAATAAGCTTGTCTATGCAGATGGACGCAAGCACAGCATTAATTGGCGACAAGGTAAACTTTGAAAGCGCACTGGTTGTTGATATTGATACAGGGTTGCTTGGATTAGAAAAAGACCTTGAGCTGGTTTCAAGGGCCATCAATGTGCAAACTGGTGACGTTACAACCAAACTCGCATTTACTTGGTACTCTGGAGTGAGGCAGTGCTTTATTTCACCAACCGACACAATTGTTTCGACAGCAAGCCAGGCAAGAGCAGCAATTGCCACTGGTCGTGGTGCTCTCTATAGAAAGACATGGGTTTTAAAACTCTGGGACAACATCGCAAGAGAATTTGTAAGTGGCGAAACAAACACCATCAGCAGTGTGGTTGGCGATGAAATATTTTTTACAAATGATTGGGTCGCAACACTTAACACAGACAGACGTTTTGTTTTTGCAGATTACGACGAAGTGGTTGAGCAGCAAAAAAAATACTGCTTTATCTCTAACGATGGGAATAATTTCACTGATGGAAAACCAGCTTATAAAATTACAACGTAGGAGATTAATATGACACTTCCATATGAAGCATCTGCCAGCGAAGTTGATCCAAACAGCCCTTTAACAGATATGTTAATGGAAGGGTGGAGGGACAACTTTCTAGACCTCGATGGTCGAGTGACCCAGGTTAAGACTCCGGCATTCACATTTGTAGTAAATGGAAAGCTTGCTTACATACCAGGTGGACAAGTAAAAAGAATTGACTCGGCAATGCTTCACGTTGCAGTTACATTCTCAAAGTGTAAAGTTGCACTAGAAAAGGGTGGAACATCGGGCACCCTTGCTGTTGATATAAGAAGGCACCAGGCTTTGAATGTTCCCATTACTGCAATTACTCCACAGTTCTCAGACAACGTTCAATCAATTGCAAACGTTGCACCGGCCCTGGCGACTCAGTCAATATCAAGAAACGCCTCGCAGATTTCTACACAGTCAATCGCAAGAGCGAAGTCTGCCATTAATGTGAGTTCAATTATTAGCGTCCCAGGTACTAACCAATGGAGGTTTAACCTTGCAACAGCACCAGATTCTGACTGGGTTGTCGGCAAAACAATTACAACTTCCGGCTGTACCTCTGGGGGAAACAACGGAACATTCACGATTGTAGAAAGAAACCAGTCGGGTGGATTCAATATCGTTGTAACAAATGCTTCTGGTGTGGCCCAAACAGGCTCAGCAGGATCAATGAACCTTAATCTTTGGTCATACAACTACACGAACCCTGTTGACTCGGATAACTTTGCTCCTAATTATTCGCACATCTTTGCAACACACTCAACTGGTGCAAACAATGGGACATTTGAAGTTTATAAAATAAACCAGTCGGGTAACAATATTTGGGTTTTTAACTCTGCTGGCGTTGCTCAGGCAGGGGTTGCCGGAACTTGCGACACATCAATGTGGAGATATACTTACAGCACAACACCTTCAGTTACTGACTTCGTGGTTGGTGAAAAATTAAAAGCAGCCTCCCATTCTACTGGTGCCAATAACGGAAATTTCACAATTACATTTATGAATTATTCAGGGACTAATTCTATCGTTGTTTACAACACGGCTGGTGTTGCGCAGGCCGGAGTTGCCGGAACTGCAAACACAAACCGATGGACTTACGGAATGTCTACGAACCCAACCACTTCGTCGAACGTTGTGGCCGGTGATGAGGTGCGATTCGCAAGCTGTACCAATGCTTTAAACGATGGTGTTTTTACGATTAAAGAAGTTAACAGGCTGGGAACTAATAATTTGGTCGCTTACAATGAGTCTGGTGTTGCCCAGGCAGGGGTTGCTGGAACCGTTGTTCACTCAAGAAAGCTTGTAAAATTTGGCACAGATCAAAGCGCATCAATAACAACGAGCAGCCGAATTGAATTAAGCGATTGCCCAGACGATGATTACAATGAGCAATCTTCAGGGGTAGGGTTCCAGGTGCTTGAAGTAAACAGGGGTGGAGGATCAAACTACAATGCCGTTATTAGTACCAGTGACGGATCGAGCCAGTCATCTCCTGCCGGTTTACTGTCGGTTGAAAGCAAGTCGATTTTTAATACTGCTCCAACCATTGCAGCCGATCCGATTTCACTAAGGGAGAAATCTTTACAGACGGCTGCGTCAACTGACTTTGTACCTGGTCAGATACCAGAGAACACATGGCTTGGACTTTGGATTACTTCGGTACACGATGGCGATTCTGAAAATTTAACAGTAAGCTTAAGCTAAAAGGAAAAGATTATGACAACAATAGGAAACGTTCAGAAGCCCGTAGCTGTGTCGGTCAAAACAGCTGGTTACACAATCCCAAACAGTAGAGTAGCAAGGTTGACTGTGAACCTTGAGGGTTCTGCAACCTTTACGATTGATGGGGTCACGGCATTGCGAGGCACGCAAAACAGCGTCCTCGGCTCTTCTGGTCTCGCATACACATCAACTCTCTCTGGGCAGTTAAACACAGGGAACACAGGCTCGAATGGAGCAGCATCATTTACGTCAGCTACGGATCAAAAAACTGTAGTGGCCCAATTGACTGTTCCGGCCGGAACCATCATAAATGGAACTGGCACATTTAGAATTATCGTTGAGGAATACTACGCTTAAAAAAAAGGGCTTATCATGTTTGCAATTTTTCAAAACGGAATCTTTTACTCTTTCTGGCAGAACAAAAAAAAAGACAACTGGGCAAGAGCAACGGTTAAAAAACTGAACCTTCAAGAGCCTGAAATCTATTGGTACAATAAGGGCGATTATAATGCGCCTGACAATTTCAGGTTTGACGATAATAAAAATCTTATTGTCACCGTGGTAACTGGTTACGATAATGAGACAGGTAATCCAATAATGACCGACACTGACGAAGTGTATAAAGCTGAGGCTTATAAATTTTAAGGAGATTCTATGCTTATTGCAATTCTACTGGGTGCGCTTTTAAATTCTTCCATTCAGGGTAACTTGTCTTATGACGAGTGCCAGGCAGAAAACTTTAAGCCAAAGGCTTGTTGGAACTCTGAGCAGTTTTACAAGCTTGGAAAGTTTGGCTGTAAGGTTCAAGGAAAGCTTTATATTGGCAAAGCACCAGGCAACAACAACGGATGCGAAAAGTAATTCCCGAAGCACGTAAGCAGGACATGCCAAGGAATTGACAGGGCACCTTCGGGTGCCCTTTTATTTGACTTTAACAGGCCCAGGATTCATGATTAAGTAAAGGTGCTTGTTCATGAACTCATATGATAGAAATCTAATCTTCGACGTTGCCGGTGGTGTAGCCGAAAATCTTCCATTCATTCATCAGATCCATGCAGGCTTTAAGCGTGGCACACAGATGCTCGAATATCTTCGCAGAAACAGAATCATCGGAAAGAGCTTTCAACAGTGGGCAAAAGACCATGGTGGCTCAAAGCTTCGCATGGGTTCCTACATTCTTAAACGAATTGAATCCGTCGATAAAAGACCAATTTTTACAAAGGACTTAACTTGAGTGGGGAAAAAAAAGACCCAAGCATTGCTTCCAATGAAGCCATGAAGTTTGTCGCCTGGGCCATTGGGATTGGAGCAGGCTCTACATTTATGATTATTACCTACGCTCTTGCCACGTTTTCAACCAAGGAAGCTTCAGCTTCTGGCCAGAAACTTCTCGAACAAAGAATTACAACTATTGAAAGTTCGGTTGCCGAGATCAAAGAATCAAATAAAGAGTTTCAAAACTGGCTGCGAAACAACTGGGGAAAAAGAAAACCAGTGGAGATTGACCAATGAGATTTAAAACAAAGACGACCTGGGAACGTGCCTTTTATATGTCGCCAGTAATCCTTTTAGTTATGGCAGACATGGCAATTTATTGCGAGGAAAACGTCCTCCCATTTTTAATTACTGAAACTTTTACTACCGAAGCAGAAGACAGGAAGGTTAATCGCCAGCATTCTTGTCACCGAGAAGGAAGAGCGTTTGACGTTTCAATCCGTGGGTGGTCTCCTGTTGAGATGAAAAAATTTGAAGAGTTTTTTGAAAAGAAGTGGGGTCACCTTGGAGCCATTTCTCCTGTATCGGGAAACAAAAACTTGGTTGAGTTACACAAAGGAACTGCGCTGCACTTTCATGTGCAGATTGCTAAAACATACGCCGTTAAGGCTAACTTTCAGGAGGCTCTTTATGACAAGGACTAGAACGCACGAGGAAAGCATGAATCGTGCAACAATGATGTTTCTTTATTTCGCAGCTGCGCTTTGCGCTTTGGCCATGTCAGTGGTTGCATTCGCTGCCGAATCTGGCCCAGTGGCGGTAAACTTTGCCGACTCAGCATCAAAAATTGGTATGGCTTCAGGTCTTCTTGCTGTTCTTTTACAGATTGCAAAAACGCCCATGCTTGGTGGTCTCTTTGCAAAGATTGACCCTGGTTACCAGGCAGCCGTTGTTCTTGTATTAAGTGGAATTGCATCGGTAATCGAATCTGTTGGAACTGGGAAACCATTACTTCAGTCGGCTCTTGAGTGGTTATTTACAGCAACCAATGCAATGGCGATTTATACTGTAATCTTTAAGCCTTTCAAAAAGAAAGAGCCTTCAAAGCTTAAGGTTTAACTATGACCTGGGCTGGATTCATTGCAATAATAAAAACGTGGCAGACCACCGCGACACTTGTTCAGGGCTTTGTTGATGCCTGGCAGGCAGCCCAGCTTGGTCAAATTAACAGTAACTATGAGCAAAGGAAGGAAGAACGTGAAGCAATTATCTGGGCCATGGAACAAGCGCGAGTCGCTCATGACATTGTTAAGATGCGTGCTCTCAATCGCCAGCTTGCTTTGCTTGATGGTTCTGGTGTCGTGCCAGAGCGATCCGTTTAATAGACCAAAAATAAGAAACTGCACCAACCTTGGCAATGGCCAGTGTGAGTGCGCATTTTCTAATGGTGAAGTTGAAACGGTAGATTGCTTTGGATACCAATGCGCAACTCCACAGAATTATCTTAAGCTTAGAAATTACTGTGAGGACAAAGAGCGCAGGCTTCTGATCTGTATTAAACAACCAAAAAAGTGCCAGTAAGGAATTTATGCAAGAGGAAATTATTGAATCAGCCAAAAAATTAAGCGGTGTGTTTCAGGAGCATTGCAAGGAGGAGCCAGTCCTTCAGTTCTTTAAATATGAACACTTGCCATCGCACCTTCAAGCTGTGAGCTGTGACTTCTTTATAGTGGCAATGTCTTTGTGTTTAAAAGTAAAAAGAAACCCTGAGAGGACAGTGGCTTTAAGAAAACTCTTAGAGGCTAAAGATGCAGCCGTAAGATCGGTAATTTACAAATTAGAATAATTCTTTGTGGCCTGAACAGCTACAAAGAAGAAGCCCACGGTTTTATACCTTTTACCGTGGCAAGGAAGGGGTCAGAGATGGCCCCTTCCTTTTTTTACCTTGGGCAACATTTCTTAAAAGCCTGGTTAATAGAATAAGGCACTGACCATGGCCTTCTTTTTGTTGCCTTGAAATCGTGGTCGTAATTAGCTTTGTGGCTTGTTTCATGACCAAGTAAAGATGCAAGGTCACACACTCCCCAGCTCATCATGTAACGGCGATTAACCCACTCTTTATTGACCCCATCATACGTGTAACCAAGAACCCTTTTAAGTGACCAGTACATTTCGACCGAAATTTTTATATCGGCAGAAACCAGGGAGTCTACAACCTGGGAGCGTGTAAGCCCATTGGTTTGAATTAATTCTCTGGCCTCCATGAAGTCACGAAAGCACTGGGTTTTTACAACCTGGTTAACCATGGAAGCTGACTCCTGCACTCTTGCCAGCTCTTTTGGTGTGCAGTTTTTGCAGTCAAGCACAGTAAGCATGGCGTGCGAGTTAAGCGCAGCCAGTAAGAAGAAAATTAATGTAATGATTTTTGTTTTCATGTGCGACTCCTTAAAAAGTTGGGTTCCAACCTTCATGGTGGAACCCGACAGAGACAGCACACACAATCGAGAAGGAACGAAAACATCGTATCAGTGCTAATTCAACCCCGAAAGACTCGCAACGTTATAAAATAAAAAAGCCACCGTTTCGGGTGGCTTCTCTACTGTTTTCTCATTCCTTAAAAGAATGTCGCTTTCGTTAAATTCGGTTCTAATCTATAACGTGCCCCTTTGACATGGTCTTGAAAACCGTTGGTGGGAAAAGCTTACCGAAATGTGGTTCCCACTGGAAACCCCTGTCGTAAAGATTTTTTATTAATTCTGGGTAAGTATCAAGCATGAACCTGACCCCTTTGTCGTGCCACTCTCCACGGTGATGTAGAGGGCAAAGTGTCATAAGGTTCCACGGAACATCAGGGCCGCCACGTGACCTGGTGATAATGTGGTGGACTTCACCAGCCTTTACACAGCTGCTTATTTCGCATTTCCGTCCGTGTAGCTGCCTAAGTAATTCAGGGTTCTCTATTCGCTTCATATGGTGCCTTTAAGCCTTAAAAAAGTTTATACAAAAAGGGGTGCGCCTTCATAGTTGTTTGAGTCCTTGCAATTTTTTCTTAAAAGCTCCCAGTCGCCAAACTCCATGAACTCGTCGCTCCCTGTTTGCACAGTTCCGGCCAGTGCATATTGCTCTTGGTCTTCACTTGATAACTCGCGAAGCTGTGGGCAAACCAGCAACATGCGATCAATGAGCTCTTTTTTTGTAAACTTAGTTTTCAACTTTTCCCTCCTTGCACCTTAACGGCATTCCGTATTGGTTAAAAATTGGAAAAATTGATTTGTAGTAAACCCCATAGGTAAACCCATTGTGACAAACCTCAACGGTGGTTGCTTCAAATGGGCTGCACCCTGTGAGCATTATTGCCAGTAAAAAAAGCTTAAACATATTGCATCTCCTTTGTGACGCTTAAATTGTGGTTGTTTTTAAGGAGGGTGACAGTTGGCTTACTCACCTGGTAACCCATGCCCAATCCTTCCCTAGTTCTTGTTGAATGAATGTTATCCTGTCTTTAAGGTTGTTTGGGTGAACAGGGTACACCGGAGAGTAGTGCATTTCAGCCATTGTCTCTTTACATTGGCCACACTCCCACTCGCACTCTACACGGCCCCAGTTTTCGTCGTAGTAATCATATCTAACTCTGACTTCGCTGTCTGGTGCAAAGCAAGCCCAGCATCGGCGTGGAAAAAAAATGTAAATAAAAACACGAAAAAAATTGTTCATAACCCTTCCTCCTCGGCAAATTCAAAAAAAAGCTTGGCGTGCTCTTTAGCATCTTTAAAATCACAGCCCAGGAGTATTCCACAAATCTTTGCGGCCCACATCTTATCAAGGTGGTCATAGCAATATTCTATTACTGCCTTCATTTTAATGTGGTGATCTCTGAACTCTTCGGCATCAATTACGTGAATGTAGTTACAGGCTCCCTTTGCCTTTGGGTTCGGCTTTGTATCAACTGAGAATCCCGAGTTGTCGGTGTGGTCGGTAATCCAGAATTCCCTATACCTCATTTTTTTACCCTCTTCTTTTTTGATTCTTTGTACCAGTCTAAAAACACCAGGCATAAAGTAAGAATAAAAAGTGAAAATCCAAACGTGAAAAGCCAAAGCCTTTCAGTATCCGTAAAAGCTGGTAATGGTGGTAACCACATATTAATCCTCCTCGTCGAAATCAAAGTTCGCATAATCGGTATCCATGCAGTCTTCATCTTCACAATCAAGCTCGCCGCAATTCTGGCACGTTGCTTGCTCGAGTGCGAGTAAAGCCATGTCGCCTTGTAGTCGTATCATTTAAACCACCGTATTGTGCCCAAGGTTTCCCAGGAACACTTTAAGAGACATATCGCTTTCGCAATACTTTGTTTCAACTTTTCTTGTCTGCACTTCCATTACCTGAATACAAATATCCTTTTTGGATTCTGAGATTCTGTAAATGTAATTCATTCTTGAGCCATACTTTTTAAACTTGTAACCAGCTGGTGGTGTAAAAAGTTTCTCAAGCTTTGGGTCTCGCATTGTTTTAGCTTTCATTTTGTTCCTTGTTCCACGCCTGTACTAGGTCGTGTTCTGATTTGTAATTAAAAAGATTGGCACCACACACACAGTTAAACGAGTAAAGGTAGACACCACGGTTCTTGCTTTGCCTCACCATCATAATGGGCCACCGCTTTATTTTTTTGCGTGCGCATGTACTGCATGGTGAGGAGTTTGTAATTGATAGTGTGGTCGCCATTAAGAACCCAGCTTAAAGGTGTGTGGTTATTCCTTAGGCTTACCCTTATTAATGGCTGTGCTCGAGTCGCCTGTTGGCTTTGGTGCTGTTTTCCGTAAAGCCTTCTCGGTTACTACGGCCTTAACTTTGTCCAATAAAACTGCAAGCTCTGCGAGGGGTTTATTTTTTAGCTCCTCGAATTTTTTCACACCAAGCTGCTCGAACATTGTTTTGCCTTTGTCGGCTACGCTGGAACCATCTGTAAGCGTTGCCATTTCCTTTTTAATAAGCTCCATGGTTGCTTCAATTTGGTCTACGTTCTCGGCTGACTCAAGCTTGCTCTGGATTCGTTCTTCAATTGCCTGGTGCTTTTCAACTTCTTTTTCCTGCTTAAAAGTTGTTTCGATTGCCTCATCATCTTTCTCAATGGCACCCATTTCCTCTTGCGTGTAAGCACCGCTTAGCCACTCTGGGAAGGCTGCGCGAAGTGCTCCGGCCTTAGCACATTTTTCCAACATTAAATGTGGCTTACCTTTCCACTGTGCAGTTACACCATAGCTGTTGGTTTGAACGTATTCATCCCACCATGCTGTAAAAGGATACTGCTTACCCTTACGAGTAACGGTCGCCTCACTCATTAGCATGTCTTTTTCTTTGGCAAGGATTGGGTCAAAGTATTTCGCCACACCAGTTTTAATTGTGTAGCCATCATACTCTTTAGACTCAACTGCCTTGGTTTCAACGAAGTGGTAACTGAAAACAATTGTTCCAACGGTAACCCATCTTTCCTGGCCACCGTCTTTTACCTTTGTTTGTCGTGGGATTAAATAAATCTGATCACGTAACGGATCGGCACCAGTAACCTGGGCCTTGTGGAAATATTTAATAATGTCATCCGCTGGCACCTTGAGTGCCAGGTAGTGCTTAAAGACTTGCTCAACATAGTTTTGCTCGAAAGCCCTGCGAACGTCAGGGTTATCCTTTGAAAGCAATTGGGAGCTGTAATTAGTAAGTGCTGTGCTCATGGTTTATCTCTCCTCGAAGTAAGCGTTAAAGCGTTCAAGGAAGTAAGTTTTCTTACGTTCGAGTTCGAAAACTTCTTGGCGTTTTTTCTCTGTCTCCATGTCCATCATGCGAAGCACTTCGGCTTTATCAATAAGAAGATTTTTGTCGATTACCCTAGTAATGCGGTACTTATTATCTTTTTCGGTTGATGGGTTAATGTCCAGAATTGTGATCTTTGCGGAGCTGTATTCAATGTCGAGCACTGCCACTTGAATATTTGGAAAATCTTTAAAGTCGTCAAAGCCAAGAATAACACCATACTTACTTTTATAATTATCGTTATACTCTTTTACGAGCACCTTAACCGTGTCGCCAACCTTAAAGGTTTCGATTCGTGTTGCCTCGTCGATTTTTACTTCGTACCTGATGCCGTTAATTTCGATTGTCTGTAAGTTACTCATAAGCTGGTTTCCTTTTTAAAGTTCGTTTGATGTTTTTAAGTTAATAACAATTTTCCCGCGATCGTCGGTGTCAGCCTCGAGTTCTTCAAGGTTGTAAAATCCGTTTTCGTCCATGTCGACAACGACAATGGGGTCTTTAACTTTGTTATCTTTGCAGAATTTTTGTGCAGCCTTAACCGATGCGGCGAGGTTGCTAAGCTTCATCGCCTTCATTACTTAAGAACGTAAGAAAGAGAAATATTTTTAGACTCCACCATTCTGGCACCAGGCACTTCCTGGTTCGCCTTTAACGCCTTAGCTATGTCTGTCTTGCTAATCGTCGCAGCCGGTGGTGGTGGAATTTTTACAAAGTCCAAAGGAATAAGTGATTCGTCGAACACCTCAACCACTTGGGTTGGCTTACGTTTTTTAATTGCAAACAATGCACCTTCAAGCTTTGTGGTGCCAAGTGTACTTAAGCAAGCATCAACATAGCCGTCGAATTTTTGCAGGCGTGCTTGCACGGCCCTTTTATACTCGGCGAGCTCTTTTAGTTTCATGTCCACTAAAGTTATCAAATCCTCCTGCGAATGCACCCACTGAACTACGTTGTCGGTTTTGGTGGCAAGTAAGGTGTTAACCTGGGAAAGTTTTTGCTCCACCTCTGGGGTGACCTCTCCCTGGGCTTCTGTTACCTCGTGAAGTAGCAGCGCAATTTCGGTTGTTACGGAATACAGTGACGGATTACTCATGAGCGAGTCCTTTGTTAATGGCCAGAACACCTGGCCGGTTGTTGTTTTGAAGCCAGTAAACTACCAAAAAACCGATGTAAAAGTAAGTATTTTTAAGTGGTGTTATGCAATGTAAGACGAATTAAGAAAAACACCCTGACAAGCCTGTTTTTAAAGGGTACACAGCCAGCACTAAACTTACTTTATATAGGAGGAAAACGTGATTATTCGTTACAATGGTCTTGACGTTAAGGTTCAAGTTACTAAGGCACCCCAAAGCCAGGCAGAGCCAGGGAGGTTTATTGTTCAAACGGTGGATTTCTTTAATCACCCTGTTGAGGAGTTCTCTTTTTGGCTTTACGAACTGCTCTGCGATACGCTTCACAAAGATGAAAAGTTTAACGAATTAGTGTGGCAAGCCCACAAGGAGGGATAAGTGAATAAGCCAAACGCTATAAAGCGACCAAGCAACAACGTTGGTGCCTTAATTAAGAGCGCACGCCTGAGAAGGGGTGCCAGCCAAACAGAATTAAGCAAGGTGATAGGATTTAAGAATGGCCAGTACATTAGCAATGTCGAGCGTGGGCTTTGTGGTATCCCAGCCGAGTGCGTGCAGGCGATCTGTGATGTGCTTCATATTGAAACCGAAAGATTTATTAATGCCATGGCAGCTGATTACATTGTCATAACCAGGGAAAAGATTGCAGCTGGTCGCAAGCCGGTTGACGGTGTTGTTTTTCGTGTGCCTCATCGCCTTGCATACCTCCCCAAGTAAGCACCCCCATCAACTTGTGGAGGCTGCCAAAAAATTGGCGGTCTCCATTTTCTTCTTACGAATAAATCAATTTTCCATTATCCGGTAAACCGCCAAAAAATTGGCTATTGAAATCTGGTATTAGCACCGCCAAAAAATTGGCGATGTTTGCACTTGTCAGTATTTCGGAACTCACCCAGTCTTTGCATTTAAAAGCAACTCGATAACAATTCAATGACAAGCATAGTCAGGACTCAAGAGAGACAGCACACACACCAGCTGTTGCACCATGGAACCTAGGATAGGAACCGATCACCGCAACAGCATCACTGCTCCCCTTCTTTTTTCCACCGACCCTTGCAAGCAGTTTTCAGAGCTTTCGGCTTGAACGGAAAGCCTGTGCAGAAATTCCAGTAAGGAACTACCAGCAGAGTAATGCCGAGACGACACAAGGCTAATGGGACTGCCATTAGGACTGGGCCGCCACAAGAACCTTAAGTTAATCACACCAAACGTGGCGGTGTGAGCGTGCAGGAAAGAAATGAATGGTTGATACAGGTAATAAGATCCAAGAAAGAAAAAGTTTTTGTTAGAGGTACTTTTCTTTGGGTGGTGCTGGAGTTTGTTTTAAAATCCACCTGCTCTTTCTTGGCTGATAAACCCTGGTTCGGTGGCTACTAAGTCCAGCACAAAAACTGGTATTGGTGGAGCTATGTCTAAAAGTGACTTGTCAGCATCAAAATTATAGGCAACGATATAAGCAAGCACACACAAATTAGAGCAACGGACACCAAAAATGAAAGTTCACTTTGCAGGGTATGACCCATTCACAGCCGTAGACCACTTAAGACTGGCAGGCGTTCGTTACTTACTTCAAACCTTTCACGCCATTCACACCAAGAAGCAGCACAATAAAATTCCTTACGATAAACTGACAGGCTTTAAGCACATCATTATCGATTCTGGATTGTTTACAATTATGTTCGGCTCAGAAGCTGGTGCGATCTTTGGCCCTAAAGAAGCCCAGGCGTGGCTTGATGCTTACATCACATGGGCGAATGGCACTCAGTTTAAAAACGTTACCTTCGTTGAATGTGACGTTCAGAAGAAGCTTGGTGCAGATGCAGCCTGGGAAATGCGCAGGGAGATGAAGAAGCGTTTAAAGGTTGGTGGCATCATGAATGTTTACCACCTTGAAGACGAGAACCCAGACAAGCTTATTGCTTACTCGGATTACATTGGGGTTGGACTTCCAGAGCTTCGCGCCTGCGTTACAAAAAAAGAACGGCACCACATTGTTAAGTACATTTCAACCAAGGCCAGTGCCAAGGGCAAGAAGGTTCACTTACTTGGCTGCACTGATAAAAGTATGATGAGAGAATTTTCTTTTAATTACTCATGCGATTCAACCAGCTGGATTAGTGGCCTTCGCTATGGCCATTTAAAAAGCGACATACTCCCATCTTCGCGCATTGAAGAAGTGGCGAAGCTTGCTGGCAGCAAGTACAGCGGAATCGTTGACCGTGGAAAATACGCATCGGCAGCAATTAAATTAATGGAATATTCAATTCAAGCAGGGGATCAAACATGAAACGACAACAGATTTCTAAAGAGCAAAAGAACTTAATTATTAAAATGGCAACAGTCGAGAAGCTTACTCCTCGCGAAATTCACGAGGCAACTGGTGTAAAAATGGGAACCATTTACAACCACCTTGCCGGAGTTGCTGGCACAGTTAAAAAAGATGTGTCAGGAAAAGGAAAGACCAGGAAGGCAAAGGTTAAAGTTTCACAAGGTGATACTGAAGAGGCTGCCGACGAAACCGAGATGGACTGGAAAGCATGGTGCATTCATTTTAAAGACCTTTACCTTAAGGCCCATATTTTATTAATTGAAAACGGCATTGACCCAATGGGCGAGCCAATGATTTCAGAGGCGAACTAATGAAAAAGAAAAATGCAAAAAAGAAAACAGTCGATCATTCACTTTCAAAAAAGCCAAAGGGTAACAAGGCAAGCAACCTTGCCGTGGTGGATGCGCCAATGGAAACGTCAAGCAAGGCAACAACACAACTGGTTGAAGCCGATGTTTCTGATCTTATACATGCTGACTGGAACTACAAAACGGACGGAACCCCAGAGCAAATCGAAAAGCTAATGAACGCAATCACCGAAGCCGGATCGTGTGGCGTGCTTGCTGTTCGCGAGGTTAAGGTTGGAAAAGAATTTAAGTTAGAAGTAATGGACGGTAACCATCGTCTTACTGCTATTCAAAACTTGGGATGGAAAAAAGTTCCCATTGAAAACTTTGGCCGCATCAGCAAAGCAAAGGCAGTCATTCTTACTCGCCAACGCAATCAGAACTGGTTTGATGATGACAGATTAAAGCTTGCAAACCTTTTCGCAATTGATGTGTTTCCAGAATTTTCAATGGAACATCTTTCAAATATTTTACCTGAAACGATGGAGAGCCTTGAGTCACTTAAGGGCTTAGCAAGTGTTGACTGGGCCACACCAGGTTCAGGCGATGGCGATGGTGGTGGATCATCAAATGATTATGACCCGACAGTTAAAAAGATTTTCCTTCGTGTACCAGAAGAAACTTTTAATCTTTGGAGTAAGTGGCTCGAGAGATGCAAAGACATTACAGGCCTTGGGACACCAGAGCGTGCCTTTGAGTTTGCAGTAATCGAAGCCCTTAACGTTCCAGAAGAATCACTAGGAGCCAAGAAATGAAATTACTTTGCGTTCTATCTGGTGGCATGGATTCAACAACGGCCATGGCATCAATGATTAAAGATGGTCACGACATTGTTGGAGCAGTTTGCTTTAACTATGGTTCAAAACATAATGACAGAGAGTACCAGGCAGCCTGCCAGGTGGCGCACTTCTACGGTGTAAGGATCGAAAGGATTGCTCTGCCGTTCGTAGAAAAGCTTTTTAAAAGCGACCTACTTAAATCTGGTGGCGATGTTCCCAATGGTCACTATGCCGATCCATCAATGAAGAGAACCGTGGTGCCATTCCGTAACGGCATCATGCTTGCCATTGCAGCCGGATATGCTGAAAGCCTCGGTGCTGATGGAATTGTTTTAGGTAACCACTTTGGCGACCATGCTGTTTATCCCGACTGTCGTCCCAGCTTTGTGTTTCCTATGGCCCTCGCGATCAAAAATGGAACCTATGCAAAGATAGAACTGATGGCACCATTTACAGCAATCAGTAAGACTGACATAGCAAAGATTGGTCACGACCTGGGGGTTCCATTTAATTTAACTTACAGTTGCTACAATGGACGACCTGACCACTGTGGGCTTTGCGGTACATGCCACGAGCGCAAAGAAGCCTTTAAAGATTCTGGCGTAAAAGATCCAACAGTGTATGAAGTCTAAGAAGCACCTTTTTAATGGCCGCATCGAGCTTATTGATGGCCTTTACATTGCCAACGATACAAAGGGAAATGTTATTACCTATGCAAGCACGCTCGATGCCTGCAAGGTTCAAGTGCATTCCTATCTTCAAACCCAATTCACTGGCACACCATTTGTTACTGAGTATTACCAGAAGACTGGTGCAGTTAATTTCTCGGCATTTAAAAGAGGTAGAAATTGAAAAAGACAACTTCAGCAGTTCGCATACTTGAGTTTGATGCGGCCCACAGGGTAGCCAACCACGAATCGAAATGCGCAACTCTCCACGGTCACAGGTACAAAGTTGAAGCCTACGCCACGGCAAAGGCACTTGATGAGGTTGGGAGAGTTATAGACTTCTCTGTTATTAAAGCAAAGCTTGGCGAGTGGATCGATCTTCACTGGGATCACACAACACTTATCTGGAAAGAGGATAAGCGCACGCTTGATTGCGTAACCCTTTGCCCTGGTTATAAACACCCATTTGTTTGCGACTTTAATCCAACGGCAGAAAACATGGCAATTTATTTACTGCGCACCGTTTGCCCAAAACTCTTCAATGGCACTGGTGTTCAGATTGTTAAAATAAGACTCTGGGAAACCCCAAACTGCTACGTTGAAGAAGAGTTAATGGAGGGATCATGGACGACAGATTCATCGAAGGACGAGAAAAACCCAAACCAGTAAAGCCAGGCAAGGATTACTGGGTTAAAGGCAAAGGCACTTACATGGCCAGGCAAAGTCTTTACCGCATGGGTTGCTTCTATGTTCCAGAAAAGAAATGTTATCGCGTGAACAATTTAAAAGAAGATCACCCACTTCATGCTTGGGTTGCTGGCACACCCCAGATTGATATGGAGGAAATTAAATGACACCACAAGAACTTAAGGCACTGGTTAAAAAAACCAAGGACGTTGAAGCCAACCAGGCTTTTCTTCGAATGCCAAGAAAGATGCCATCAGGTGGTTATGGTCGCCAGGTGCGCACACCGTTTGGACTTTGTGACACGGTGAATGCCGATGACGAGCATGTTTATTTCTTGGTTAAGCTTGAGCAGTTGGAAGATTACCTTTCGAAGCTTGAAGCCGGTGAAATAATCCTAGATGCAGAGGAACGAGGCGAGTTGCCTTCAATTCTTCACTAGAATTAGTTTAAAACAACTTGAACCAAGGAAGGGGATAGATGGTCTACGATGGCTTAAAATGGTTTTTGAAAAGCAATACAACCGGAAAAACTTACTGGGCACGCAGTGATGGCCCAAAGAAAAAGAGAAGAACTGTTTTCCTTCACCGATACCTTACTGAAAAAAGGCTTGGGAGAAAATTGAAACGCCACGAGATAGTGGATCACATTAACGGTAACACGTTGGACAACTCGCCAGGGAACTTGAGGGTTGTGACCAACCACGAAAACATTATTAATCAGAAGGCAAGGGGTGCCATTCAGTCCAGAGGAATAATTCAGTGCAAGAAGACAGGAAGATTTGTCGCACGCATTTGTTACAACTACAAACGCAAAACCATTGGACGGTTTAAAACTCTTGCCGAAGCAGAGGCAGCCTACTTAAAGGCAGCACGAGAACTTTATAAGGGGATGGCTAATGAAGACTTATTCAATCAAAGAAATGTTCGGCCCGACGATTCAGGGGGAGGGAAAGGGAGCCGGTGAAACCGTTCTCTTTCTGCGCTTTGCTGGGTGTAATAAATGGTCTGGGAGAGTTGAAGACAAGGCAGGGAGTCAGTGCCCATTCTGCGACACTGATTTTCTTGGCGGTGAAAAACTTACGGCCAGTGATATTGTTCGCAGGCTTCTTGAGCTTGCCCAGAACTACCCTGTTGCCACACTTGTAATAAGTGGGGGTGAGCCAACTCTCCAACTGGATCAGGAGCTTGCCTCAGAGCTTGCCAGGTACTTCTCTTTGTACCTTGAAACCAATGGCAGCAGAGATGTTGACCCAGATGTTTTAAAGTATATCAACCACGTTTGCTGCTCACCAAAGCAAAGCCCAGCCGAGACAAAGATAAAGCATATCGATTCCTTAAAGGTGCTTCATCCACCAGTAAGCCCAGAGCGATCATGCCATGAGTTCTTTAGTCGGGACTTTATAAGCAAGCACCCATACGCCGAGAAATTTATCCAGCCTGTCATGGATGAGAACTACGACAACAACATTAAGCAATGCCTGCAAGTTTGCTACGCATCGCGAGGTGTGAGACTATCAATACAACTGCACAAAGTGATCGAGGTTAAGTAATGAAAAAGAACCCAAGAGTTTTTAAGCTGGTTAAGAACCAAGACAATTCCGTAACTGCATTTAACCACCTGGGAAATGCCGTTCTTCAGTTTGAGATTTCACCAGGCCTGATAAGAATGTTTAACGGGGATCCGTTTATGCACATCAAGGGTGACTTGAACCAAGAGGCAAAGCTTTTAACCATTCACAAGAGAGTTAAAAAATGAAACGCAAGGTCAGCATCGAAACCCCATGGAAGGACAATGGGCTTACTTCCTACAAGAAGAAGCAAAAGATTGAGGGTTACTTTCGAAAGATAATGGAAACCCTTGGGCTAGACCTTACCGACGACAGCCTTAAAGATACGCCTCGCCGTGTCGCAAAGATGTATGTTGATGAAGTCTTTAGTGGGTTGCTGCCAGAAAATTTCCCAAAGGCAACAGTCATAGAAAATAAGTTCGCATATCATGAGCCGCTCATCGTCATTAACATAACCCTTAATTCAAACTGTGAGCACCACTTTATTCCAATCGTTGGAGTGGCACACATTGCTTACATTCCGCAAGGCAAGGTTATCGGATTATCAAAACTGAATCGCATTGTTCAATACTATAGTAAGCGTCCCCAGGTTCAGGAAAGACTTAACGAACAGATAGCAGCCAAGCTTAAGGAGCTACTTGAAACAGATGATGTTGCCGTGGTCATTGATGCAGTTCATACGTGTGTACGAACCAGGGGAGTTCAAGACAGTTCAAGCATAACAAGAACCATGTCGCTGAGCGGAGAGTTTACTGAAGCACCACTTGAGGCGAAGCAGTTCTTGGAATCGATACCAAAGTCTTCCGACTTTAAACTGTAAACAATTGGCATTGAGACCAGAGAGAAATTAAAATGGATAGAAAGAAAAAAAAGCCAATGTCCCCAGCCTCGCTTGCCAATCTGAAACCGATTCAGAAGGGCGAGGTTAAGAACCCAGAGGGTGGTCGGTCACACGATCCAATCAAGAGCGCGATCAAGCGTTTAACCAAAGCTGAGTTCGAAGACATCATCAGCCTGGCACTTGATGCAAACCTTGAGGAGCTTAAGAAAATTATTAAAGACCCAAGTAGCACAGCCTTGAGAGTTGGCGTTGCATCATCATTAATAAAAGCTGTTGGTCGTGGAGACTTTGGAACACTGACTGCAATTGTCGAGCGCATCATTGGCAGTATGGCGATGAAGGTAGACCACACCACCGATGGCAAACCCATTAAACAGGTCATGCTTTACTTGCCAAAGAACGGAAGAACTAAAGAGGAGAACAAAGAATGAAACACATTGTCATGATTACATTCTTGCTGTTTGCAAGCCTTTCGATTTCTGCGGCATACTTTCAAGGCGAGGACGAAACAGAAATTTCATACAGCGATTCTTGGAAGCTTGGCACCCCTGACAATGCAGTAACCACAACGGTCGTTGTCGACCCTTACAATTGTGAGTGCCCTTGAAAACCCAGTTCATTATTAAGTTCTCTTTATTTAAAGATGGGTCAGGCGCAAAGGCTGTAAGCAAGTGCGGAAGATTTAATCATAACTATGCTGTAAGTGATTACTTAAAGAACTTAATGGGCACCAGAACCGTGGCTTATTTCTATGGCTGGGTTACTCCGGCCAACAGGCTTTACATTGAAAACGATGTTCGCTTGGATTGTGCCTGGTGAAGTGGTCAACGGTTTGTTTTATTTTAATGATCGCGAGTAGTCATGAGTTCCCAACCTGGGTTTTTTGGTTGATGCTTTTATCCTTACTATTCGATTAAAGGAGCAGCTCAATGTTTGAAGAAGAAAAGGAAAAGGAATTTGTGGACGGTGTAGAAGTCCAGAAGCTCCCAACTATCGGCGAGGCTTATTCAATGAAGACAGCAAAGCAGGGAAGGGTTGGAACCGTAAAGCAAAACTCTGGCTACGATGCAACCGACATTGCACGAACCATTGTAAGCAATAAAACTAAGTACAAGGCCAGAAGCTTTCGCAAGAACACATTGGTCGAAGTTAAGTTTAACTGCAAGAGGATTATTAATTACAAGCTGGCCACAACTGCAATGAAAAAAGCGGCTACCGATTGCCTACACAATATCGAAACAGCAGAGAGGGTTAATAATTATTTGATTACAACAGTGAACGGCATAACTCGCACACTCTCCAAAAAGTATAAAGATTTTTAAATGAATGAAGACGATATTATTAAGCCACAGCCTGGGCCACAAGAAGCTTTCCTTTCAACGAAAGCAGACCTTGCTTTTTACGGTGGCGCAGCCGGTGGTGGTAAGTCGTTCGCATTGCTGCTTGACCCTCTTAGGCATGAAGAGAACTCAAAGTTTCGTGGTGTAATTTTCCGTCGAGAGATTCCCATGATTACAAACCCTGGTGCGCTTTGGGATGAGTCGGCAGGTCTTTACACTTTATTCGGTGGCGAGCCGAATCAGAACCAGCTCAGGTGGCGATTCCCATCAGGGATGGAGGTAAAACTTTCCCACTTGTTTCAAGAGAAGGATAAGTTTAACTGGCAAGGTGCTCAGTTCTCTTACTTGGGTTTTGACGAGGTCACACATTTCTCTGAAACACAATTCTTTTATTTACTCTCACGCCTTCGTTCAATGTCTGGTGTCCCTGGTTATGCAAGGGCAACGTGTAACCCCGACCCAGATAGTTGGGTCGCCAAGTTTATCGAGTGGTGGATTAACCAAGAGACTGGGCTGGCTTACCCTGATCGTGCTGGTGTTTTAAGATGGTTCATAAGGGTAGAGGATGAAATTGTTTGGGCCGACGATGTGGAAGAACTTACCTACTTGTACGGCGAAGAGTTTCTTAGATTGAATCCACCAACTTCAGTCACATTCATACCGGCAAAACTTTCCGACAACCAGATTCTTTTGCAAAGGGATCCAAGTTACCTTGCTCGACTAAACTCAATGAGCCGTGTTGATCGTGCCAGGCTTAAAGATGGTAACTGGAAAGTTAAAGCAAGCGCAGGAAGCATGTTCCAAAAAGCCTGGTTTGAAATTGTGGAGACTGCACCAGCAAGAATTAAAAGACGAATACGGTACTGGGATCGAGCAGCCACGGAGCCATCGCCAACAAATCAGAACCCAGACTGGACAGCCGGTGTCAAAGTTTCCCAGGGAATGGATGGGTGCTTTTATATTGAGCACGTTGAAAGGTTTCGTGGTCGCCCATTAAAAGTGCAAACCACTGTCAAGAACTTGGCACTTCAGGATGGAGTGGGATGTTCGGTCGGTGTTGAAGTTGACCCTGGTCAGGCAGGGATTACCGATCGTGATCTGTATATTCAACTCCTTGCTGGCTTCGACGTTAAGACTCCTCGCGCAGTATCCGACAAAGTTTCTCGTGCGAAAGGTGCCAGTGCTCAAGCAGAAGGTGGAAATATTAAACTCGTTAAGGGTGCATGGAACGAAGCTTTCCTAAACGAACTAGAAGCCTTCCCTACACCAGGCGCGAAAGACGATCAGGTTGATGGACTTAGCGGAGCAATTAATGATCTGGCGTTAAGTGGTACTGGCGAGTTCAGCGAATCTATGACAAACTTTGAAGGTAACATCGAAAACCGTTGGTAACTTCTAACCTTTAACAAGGAAACAATATGCATAAATCAATTGAGCCTGCACAAAACTACAAGGCAATCACACCTCACGACACTGACACAATTAAAAATGCTGCCAGTGAGACAATTTCAACTCGCGGAATAATGTGTACCGTTGCCGGAAATATCGTTTGCAAAAACGCAGATGGTACAGCCGTTGCTATTCCATGCGCAGCCGGTGTTGTGATTCCAATTGTAACAAGCGTTATCACTACAGCGAGCACCGCTACTGGAATCGTGGCTCTATGGTAGGCATAGGCATTTCACTGGTTACAGGTGGAGCACCGTTTGCTGGGCCAGTGAAAGTTACCGATGGATTATTTGCCGAGTTTGATGGTCGCGACACTTCAACAATGACTAGAAGTGTAAACCGTGTCGATGAGTGGCGATCAAAAATTGGTTCGCATAAATTTGTCACTACCTCAGCAGGAACAGGCCTTAACCCTTCTTACAGTTCCTCTCTGTTTAATAACCAGGGTGGAATAAATTTCGCAAGTAAATATCTCGAAACCTTTGACGCACTCACAGACATAACCACCACGACAGGTGTAACGATTCTGATGGTTATGAAAAAAACATCGCGCAGCTCTTACTTCTTTTTATGCAGGGGTGGTGGTGGATTTATTGCAAGTGGTACATCTGAGCGAATCGGTAGTGCTGCTCAAGCTCAGGGTCGTGAAGGTATAATCAGAAATCAATCAATTGTCTACGGTTACAGATGGAACACTACCGCTGCTAATAGAAGAATGATTATTAACGGCGAATTGTTTGGGCCAAGCGAAGGAAACTTTCAAAACTTTACTGGTGCCTTTGGCAAGATGACCGTTGGTGGAATCGTTGGTAGCGGAATCTTTGGTATCATGGAGCTTGGTGCGATTTATATGTATAACAGGCCACTGACCGACGATGAAGTTGTTCAAATGAGTGCATACTTAAAAAGTAACTGGGCCTTGTCTGACATTCCTGCTCCAACATGGAACGTTGCTATTGAAGGAAACTCACTGGCCGCTGGTGCATCGGGAACAAGTGTTTCTGGTATGTACGATGGGTTCTTGGATGCAACCGGATCACCAACTCAAATTGATTGCAAGGTCTTCGCGGTTTCAGCAAGTACAATGACAAGCATGAACAGCCGTGAAGCCACGCTTGATGCTTATTACAATTCAGCAATTTTAGACAAGAGAAGAATTTGTATCATCTGGGAGATTACAAACTCCCTGGCACTAAGTGCAACAAAGACAGATGTGCAAGCTTATGACGAGTTTAAGCTGTATTGCCAAAACAGAAAAGCAGCCGGATGGAAAGTGATTGTCTTAACAGCATTACCAAGAACAGCAACAGGAAATCTGAATGCAAACTTTGAGACTTACAGAGTTCAGGTTAATGCGTGGATTGTCGCCAATGCTGTATCTGAAGGCTGGGCTGATGCTGTCGCAGACGTAGCGGCTCATGCAAACTTAAGCGATCATACTAATACAACTTATTTTTCTACAGACGGTATTCACTTAAAGGATGCTGGCCATACAGTGGTGAGAGGTCTTGTCACAGCTGCAATTAACACCGTTACTGCTTAAGGGGATTTATGAACGCTTTAACAAATATTCTTGGTCGATTTACATCGAAGCCGGTCAGGGAAATAAACAATGCACCAGTTCAAGGATTCTCATCAGGTGTTGCCGGAACAGAAATATATGGTGGCTACATTGAAGAGGAAGCACTTCAGGAACTAAGAGGCACCAAGGGTGCTGACACGTTTAATAAAATGCGAAGGTCGGACGGTAACATAACCATGATCCTTCGAGCCGTTAAACTTCCTATTCGTTCTGCCCAGTGGTCACTTGGAATTAAAGAAGGGTTTCAGGAAAATCCAATTGCAAAAAAACAGCAAGAGCTCTTTTCTCATATTCTTTTTAACGACCTGGGAAAACCGTGGACAAGGTTTACTGGCGAGGCTTTGACGTTTGTGGACTTTGGTTATGCCTTGTTTGAGAAAACTTACAAGCCTGTTGTTAATCATTCAAAGTTTGGTTCTTACATCGGCATCAAGAGTCTTGGCTTTCGTTCGCAAAGAACTGTTGAGCGTTGGGGGGTTGATAGTAATGGACACCTTCTTGGAATTGAGCAGCAATGTTATGGTGACACTGGTCGCATAGTAGATATTCCGGCCCAGCACTTAATCCATTTTTGCCCAGACCAAGAAGGGGATAACTTTGAAGGGATGAGCTACCTTCGACCATGCTATGGATCTTACTTTCGAAAAAATCTTTTCCTTAAATTGTTGGCAGCTGGGCTAGAAAAATACCTTATTCCAATTCCAATTCTTACAGTGCCCATCGGAAAAGAAAACTCTATCGAGTACGAGAACGCCTTAAAGGTTCTTCGTGCTTATACAAGCAACCAGACCAATTACATTACCAAACCAGCCGGATGGGACATCGACATTAAGACCACAACGGTTGATGCGGAAAAGGTTCGCTCAATTATTAAAGATGAAAACCAGGAAATGGTTAACTCTGTTCTTGCTGGGTTTTTATTACTGGGCCAGACAAACACAGGATCACATGCACTAGGTTCAACCCTTGGCGACTTCTTTGGAACGGCTGTACAGTTTCTTGGTGACCATATTTGTGAAGTTCTTAACGATGGACTCCTTACTGATCTTTGCAAGCTTAACTTTGGCGACCAAGAATTAATGGTTAAGCTTAAGGTTGAAGGGATTAAAGATTCTGCCAGCAATATTTTCGCTGAAGTAATTCAGAAATTAATTACCAGTGGAGCAATTAAGCCAGATGTAGAGCTTGAGAAGTTCGTAAGGGAGAAATTTAAGCTTCCGGTGGCTAAGCAGGCTCTAGAAATTAAACCAACGATCCCTGCACCAGGTGATGCCTCGCCGGTTCCAGCAACGGAAGATGTGCAAAAAACTGCGTTTAACGGTGCCCAGGTTGCATCATTGTTGCAAATTGTTCAGTCGGTTGCAGCCGGAACCCTGCCAAGAAGCTCTGGGGTCGAAATGATTGTTACTGCATTTCAGGTGGACATTGCCGAAGCTGAAAGACTTATTGGAGAGTCTGGCAACAGTTTTAAAATTGAAGCCAAGCCTGGCGAAACTGCACCACTTGCACTTTCGGAAGCCAAGCCAAGACAAGACCAGTTAATTAGAAGAGGTGCCAATGAGCTTCGTTCTTACATTGATGCAGCCTTAACTTTTATTGGTGTTCAGTACATTGAAAAAATTCGATCAGCTTATCAAGGCTCAACACCACAGCAACGCTTAAAGATTCCAAACCAGCTTGAGCTTACTGTCCCATCTGAGTACCAGGAAATTCTTACCGTGTTGTCGATGATGCAGGCTTATGATGCAGTGGCACCAATCAAGAAGCGCATGACTCTGGCCACGTCAACAGCGGAAAAAATTGCCAAGGTTGAAGCCATGACAGCGCAGCTGTTTGATGCCATTGACCGCTACGAGCGCAGCCGTGATGGTAAAGATGCTTTAGAGATTGGCTACCTTCAAAGGTCTATTAAGCAGCGAATGGTTGGCATTAAGAAGGATTTGGATCTTTCTTCTAAGAACATCGCCAGCATTAAGTCGCGTGTCGAAACCATGACCACCACACAGGTTGCCGACCTTAAAAAGAAAATTGACTTACAGTACCAGTCTTCTATTGGCTCAACCGATTCTGAAAGAACTTTAATTGGCGACCTTGAAACTTCTCGCATCAACTTCCAATCATCCCCAGTAATAAACACTGGGCCGGATATACTTGCTTCCCAAAACGTAAATGAATCAATCTTGCAGGAGACTGAAGATGAACCATCGGTGGAAAGCTATACGTTCGTGGCGGTTGACGATGATGCAACCACCGACATTTGTCGTGAGCTTAACGGCAGAACATTCGGAAAGGATGACCCTGACCTTTTCAGACTCCACCCCCCATTACACCATAACTGCCGGTCTTATATGGCCGTCAATCTCGTAAGCTTTAAAGGGAACCCAGCCATTTCTACCGAGCCTCTTGAGTTAACCAAGGGTGCCCAGGGTGACATTACCCTGTCTGAGCAGACCTATGTTTCAGTGTTTGGAAAAAGAAGGGACTTCCAAAAATCTAAAAAGGGTGACAGGATATGAGTATGAAAAATCTTTATCGTGCAGCACCAATTATTTTAGCTGAGGCACCGGCCGGTCAATATCCGTCCGAGGTTCAAGTTTTAAAGACTGGTGTTTTTACCGATCCTCGATATGGGAAATTCGAGATTACCCTTAAGATGCTTTCCGAAATGGTGGACAACTTTAAAAAAGGTGTTCGCGGTGTAAAGCCTGCCATTGATTTTAAGCACGACTCAGAAGCAGAGGCAGCTGCTTGGATGAAAGACGTTTACACAAAGCCAGGTGCCAAGCCTGGTGTAACTGAACTATGGGTTAAGCCAGACTGGACAGCAATGGGCTGCAAGAGTTTGTCTGATAGAACTTACGGTTACCTTTCAGCAGACTTTTCACAAAACTACCAAGACAACGAGGAAGGAAAATTTCACGGAGCCGTTCTCTTGGGTGCCGCTTTAACAAATCGACCGGTCATTAAAAACATGCAACCAGTCATTCAACTATCAGAAGGAGATCGTATGTTTAAAAAACTTTCGGAAACGAAGAAGCTTGCCGACATTAGCCCAGAGGACTTAGAAAAAGTAAGTGCCCTTGTTGAACAACTTGGTGCCAGCTCTATTGAAGAGTTGATGGCAAAGATTGCCGAAATGCAATCCCAAGTAAAACAAGCTGGCGAAATGGTGCCGGAAGAAAAGAAAGAAATGGAAAAACAATTGTCTGAGCTTAAGACTGAGAACGCTAAGCTTAAAGGTGATGTAACTCTTTCTGAGCAAAACAAAGAGTTCGACAAAATGCTTACGGCCGGCAAGGCTTGCGAAGCTCAACGTGAATCTTTTATTAAAGGTGACGTTAAGAAGTTTGCCGAGCTTGCTGTTGTTGGTGGTGTAAAGACTAAAGAAGTTGGATCGGAAGCAGGCAAAGAAGGCGACGATGCCGTTTCTGACGACGATAAAGTTTTAAAACTTGCCGAAGAAAAACTTAAAAACAAAGAGGCCAAAGACATTGGGTCTGCAATCTCGATGGTTTTAAAAGAACAAAAAAATAAATAATAATATTTTTCCTGAGGAGGAAACTCTATGTCTTCACATTTTAAATCAAACATTCTTACGTTTAAAGCTGATGCTGCAATCGCCAAGGGTAAGGCAGTTAAAATTGGTTCAGACCGCGAGCACGTTGCTGTGTCTGCTGCTAATACAGATGCTTCAATTGGGATTGCTCAAAACGCAGCTGTGAACGCTGGTGACCCTGTAGAGGTTGCTCTACCTGGTGGCGGTGCTAAGGGTCTTGCAAAAGAATCAATCACGGCTGGGAAATTTCTTGTGCCAAACGCTGACGGATCGCTTGAGCAAACAAATGCCGATGGTGACCGTGTTATCGGTATGGCAATGGAAGACGCTGTGGCCGGAGATATGTTTTCCGTTCACGTTGTAGCTTGCCTTGCAACGGCTGCTGATAAGTAATTTTTAAAACCAATTTTAAGGAGACATATTTATGTCACAACAAAAAGCAATCGTTGATAAATTACTCACGAACGTTTCAAACGCTTACATCCCTGAAGGGTTGATTAGCGAAAGCGTTCTCCCATCTCTTGAGGTTGCTCAAGATTCTGGGATCATTGGTGGCTATGGGAAAGCGCACCTTCGCATTGAAAATTCTTTGGTTGGTGGTAAGGGTAAGGCCCGCATGGTTGAGCCTATCGTTCGTAAGACGGACAATACTTACTTAATTGAAAAGCACGAGTTGCAATCAATTGTTACCGAGGATGATTACCGTAACGTTGAGCAGCCTTTCGATGCCGAAAAGGATGAAACGCTTGGTCTTACAACAATCATCGCCCTTGAAAAAGAAAGAGCTCTTGCCTCTGCCCTTCAGTCCACAGCTGTTCTTACTCAGAACGTAACCCTTGCAGGAACTTCTAAGTTTTCTGATTACCAGAACTCTGACCCTGTTTCTGTTTTCAAGAATGCGCAAAACGCACTTCTTGATGGTTGTGGTGTTCTTGGTAACGCTGCCATTATTTCTCAAAAAGTTTTCAACACTCTTAAGTACCATCCACAAATTCTTGCACAGCTTGGCTTTGCAGCGAATCGTGCTGGCTCTTTATCTGTTGAAGAAATTGCTGAAGTTCTTGGCGTTAAAAAACTTTGGGTTCCAAATGCTGCTTATAACACAGCCAAAGAAGGCCAGTCGGATTCTATGTCTCAAGTTTGGGGTAATGACATTACTCTTTTAGTGGCTCCTGATAAGGCTGCGAAATATCAAACTTCACTTGGTTACTACATGAAGAGAAGTGGCGTAGCTTCTCGCCGTGTTAAAAAGTGGGCCATCGACGATTCGTTTGGTGACACTGGTATCCTGGTTGGGGATTACTACCAGTTCCGTCTTGTTGACGTGACAGCTGGTTATTTAATTAAGTCTGCAATATAAAAACCGTGGAGGGTTGGGTGAAAGCCTGGCCCTCTTTTCCTTTAAGGAGGAACCCATGAAAATGCTTTTCTTGTTCTTGGCATTGTTCGCGGTCACGGAAGCCATTGGTGCTCCATCGCGACTGTCGAACGATATAAAACTGCCTTCGCAGAAAATGATTGAATATGAAATTATCTCTAACGCTGTTGCGTTGGACGATAATGGGATTATTGATGATAACGCTGGTGCTGGTGCTACGGCTGCCGGTGTTTTGGTTTCTTCTTTTCTTGCGCAGCCCGATCTTCCTCGGAACATTGTGGTTACGCCTGGTGGAACAACCAACGATGTTAAGGCCGGTGACGTTGTTGTTACTGGGACAAACTATCGTGGGCAATCAATTTCTGAAACATTTACATTCGCGGCCAACGCTTCTGCCGCTGTGGTTGGAGCGAAAGCTTTTAAAACAGTCACGAGCATATTGTTTCCTCAGGAAGACTCTCCCTATGGTGCAACATGGGATGTTGGCTGGGGTGATAAGCTTGGTTTAAGCAAGTGCATGGACTCGTCTGCGTTTGTGATTAAATCTTTTATTGGCTCAACTTCTGAAACAATTACCGCCACGGCCAGTGCATCTGCATTGGAGAGCAATGGCTTTACACCTTCAAACGTTGCGAATGGCTCAAGGGATTATGAAATCCTCTACATTCAAAACTATCTTTGTTACTAAAAGGAGTTCTCATGTCATCCAAGGAAGAAAAAAAGAAGCAATACGATGCCAGAAAAAAGGCAGCCGTTGAAGCTGGTATCAAGGACAAGAAACTTATTTCTGATGTTGCCAGCGAGAAGATTTCTCTAGCGGAAGCTCTCAAGTCGCTTGCACCTTTAGCAGGAGATTCTAATGAGCAAGGACAAGGATCAAGCCAAGCCCAGTCTTCCGATCAACCCGAAGGAGCAGGGCCGGCAGGAGCGCAACCAGGAGCAACTCAACCAAGCCCTTCTTCGGAAGAACCTGGAAAAGATAAGCAGCCAGGTGCCTCGGCTAAAGAACCTTCCAAAGGTAAAGAAAAAGTCTTCGAAGTCTTAGGCAATGCACACTGTAATGGAAGAGAGTTCCATAAAGGGCAAGTTGTTCACAAAGACGACAAAGATTTTAAATCATTATTAGAAGCCAAACTAATTAAGGAGCAGGGAGTTTAATACTCCCTGTCTTTTACCATGGGTTACTGCACAGTTGACGACATTAAAGCAGACTTCAAAGGGTTGCAGATTAGTTCCTCTGGGACAGCTGTAACTATTGCGGAAGCCGAGGAAATTATTTCCCAGGTTTCTAATTACATTGATGGCCGCATCGGTCTTCGCTATGTGGTGCCTGTGGTGGCTGCGACCTACGTTGAGGCTGGTTCAATTTTAAAAATGATTGCCACCTTCATGGCAGGCGAAAGAATAAAAAACATTATTGAAGTTAAGACTGGTGTAAGCCAGCTTGATTCTGAAGGCAAACAAATCATCGATTCTATTCGTTCTTACAAAAACGATTTAAAGATGATTGCTGAAGGATACTTACTTCTTAAAGATGTTCCGCTTAAGGCTTCGGCTTCTGGCGTTTCGTCTTTCAACTCTGACAATTGCGTGGAACACGTTGTGGACGTGACCAAGCAGCAATGGTGAAGCAATGAGCACCCCTGGCTTTCTATCCTTTAATGTAGAACAAGACGAA
>Ga0172380_10001747_pt1 | contig 36794 bp, 45 predicted proteins | sample Leawe162metaG_FD_119747 | JGI IMG/M metagenome (GOLD analysis project Ga0172380, IMG submission 119747) | Leachate microbial communities from a municipal landfill in Southern Ontario, Canada - Leachate well 162 metaG | ecosystem: Engineered > Solid waste > Landfill > Unclassified | place...
AAGAATTGCCTTCGTCGGCGGGGACTGGACCTTCGGTGGGTTTGCCGGTTTGTGGCGTTGGTATCTGTATCATTCCTCCGCGGCCGCGGTCGTGTATATCGGTGGTCGCCTTCTCAAAAAAGCTCTTTAGGGGGTTTGGGGGCTTCCCCCCAATGAGGGTTTAGGGATTCTCCGCTAAGAACATGCGGAGTCCTTCGGAAGGTGTTAGGTGTTAGGAAAAGATTAAAAGAAAAAAGAACAAAAAGAGAGATAGGTTAATATAAAAACAATTTGGGATTTAGGGTGCGCGATTGCCATCGTCGGCGGGAACTGGAACAACAGTGGGAATGCCGGTTTGTGGAATTGGAATCTGAATAATTCCTCCGCGAACGCGAACGTGAATATCGGTGGTCGCCTTTTCATTAGTAGAAATTCCGTAAGATCTGCACTCTATCTTCCATGCCGCTTGGCAAAAATAAGGCCGCAAAGAGCAGGGTCTAGTAAAGCATTATTGAAAAACCTTGAGGCTAATGAGAAACTATGAAACGCATTGGATATCTATACCCGAAGATTTGTGACTTAAATACTATTAAGACTGCGATGTTGAAGGCTTCTTTAGGAAAACGAGACCGGAAACATGTGAAAGCAATTCTGGATGACATAGATTATTACGCACTTGAAATTCAGAAGATGTTGGTGAATAAAACTTATGTGCCATCTCCATACACAATTAAAAGGATCTACGATGGAGCACATAAAAAAGAACGTGTAATCAGTAAACCGAGATTTTATCCTGATCAAATCATCCACTGGGCTTTGATGCTGGTACTGGAGCCAATTATGATGCGCGGGATGTATGAATACACCTGCGGCAGTGTTCCTGGGAGGGGAACGACTTACGGTCAAAACCTAATCAGAAAAGCGCTGGACGATGACTATAAAGGAACAAAGTATTGTCTGAAAATGGATATCTCAAAATTCTATCCGTCCATCGATCAGTCTTTGCTGAAAAAGATGTTCAGGCGAGTGATTAAAGACCGAAATTGTTTGTGGCTGGTGGATGCGATTATTGAAAGTTCAGAATCTGGATTGCCGATCGGAAACTATACCAGCCAATGGTTTTCTAATTTCTTTCTGCAAAGTCTGGATCATTTCATTAAAGAAAAGCTGGGCGTAAAGCATTACATCCGGTATGTGGATGACCTGGTTATTTTAGGAGGGAATAAAAAAGAACTTCACCGGATAAGAAAAGAGATTGAGAAATTCCTGGAAAGTAAAAAGTTGAAAATGAAACCGAACTGGCAAGTTTTTCCGGTTTCAAAACGATTTATTGATTTTCTTGGATTGAAATTTTACCGGGACAAAACAACATTAAGAAAAGCAAATTCTCTGCGTATTCGCAGGAGAATGGCTAAAATTGCGAAAAAGAAAACGTTTAACTATCTGGACGCCTGCGCAATTGTCTCATATTGGGGTTGGATTAAGCGCAGCGATAGTTATAATTTTTACTTAAAATATGTACGATCAAAAGTAAGCCTTGCGAGGGCGAAAGGAGCAATACGATATCATGCCTACTTACGAAACCATCCCGAATTTCGGGCAGCTTGTTGAATATATTATCCAGGGGAACGCGACAATTGATGAAAATGGAGAACTCCATTATGGGATTGTGATTAATAGCGTTGATTTTGTGGATCAACCAATTGTGGAGTCCGCTGAAAGTTTACTGGTGGATTATGAAAAGGTCGAAACCTTGCGACCGATTCAGGATATTCCCTCAGAGGAGATTCCGATAGTGAAAGAAAAGATTGAGGAGGTTTTTCACAGCGATATTGCCACACTGGCGACGGTGACAGCGAACCCAAAGGAAATTGTCTCATCCATCTCTGTTGTGAAAACATATCCGGATTGGAAGCCAAATATCGCAGTGCTGGCCGGTGAGGTTTATTTGTACCCGGCGGATAAAAATTTTTACCAGGTGATTCAATCACATACCACACAATCAGATTGGGATCCGGTGACTGCGAAGGCACTCTACAAGCGTTATTACGAACCGGACGATGATCCCTGGGAATGGATCCAACCACTGGGCGCGCATGATGCGTATCCGCTGGGGGCGAAGGTTTTACACGAAGGGGATGTGTGGCAGAGTACGATTGCCGCGAATGTGTGGGAGCCTGGAGTGACGGGCTGGACGAATCTAACCGGGGTCATACCGACCGAGTATGCTGCCTGGGTGCAACCGACCGGAGCACATGACGCATACAATATCGGGGATAAGGTGATTTTCAACGGGCATTTGTGGGAAAGTAAGATTAATGCAAATGTGTGGAGCCCGACGGTGTACCCTGCGGGATGGCGTGATCTGGGGGTGCATCCATAGTCAACCAATAAAATAATTATTTATCAAAAAAAAAGGAAAACAAATGCCGCGAGTAATAACATCAGGTGAATTAATAAATTTGAGAAAGAACGAAAGACGTTCAAAACTCTTTCTGGCTTTCCACCCGTACAATACTGTTTTCAGTTGCCTGGTCAATCAGGCCTCTTTTGATGCAGACGAAGTCACTCAGATCACCTACGATGGTGCCACTGGCACATACAGCGATATCAAGCCCGGAATGACCGTCTGGGTGGGATCCGCAGCTGGTGGATATGATTTGGGAATGGCCAGAATTCGCAAGGTAGCCACTGCCACGGTGCTTTATTTTGGACGCGGATCAGAAATAATCTGGGAAGATAATTTGTATGTGACGGTTGTCGATGATTTTGATATCTGGGCAAAGCACTGGTTGGTTGTTGGTGATGCTCAGGTTTACATTGATCAGGATATTGAATATTCTGATCAGAATAGCGATCGCAACCCGGTGGCTGTTTTAGGTCCGGATGCCGTCGTAGAGCTGAGCGGTGCGAGCGTGACCCATGCAAGAGACGCATCTGGTTCGTGGGTGATCGGATCGACCATCAGCGGGTACGCTTGGACGGTAACGGGATCCGGGGCAAGTGTAACCGATGAAACAACCGCCACACCAACCTTCACGTTCACGGCAGCCGGTGTTAAACGCATCAACCTGACGGTGACCGCAGCCAACGGAAAGACAACCACTGTCTACCGATATGTGCATGTTTTTAGCGCTGCCAGCCTGCCAGCGAATGAGTTCTCTGTTCGTAAAATCTCCGGAGATCTTGATTCGGGTGGGTGGTCCTTTCAGGTGATCATGTATGGGGATGCCAATCTTCCCAGCGTAAGAGATCACGCTAAATGCATTCTATTCGCGCAGGACTGGTATGGCGATACGCGAGTGTCGATCGGAGAACAAACTGGCGTGGAGAACATTGTGAGCTGGGGATGGATTGACGGGGAAACCATTGTTCCCAATCCGGAAACAGGCGGAAGCGTGGCATTTACCGTGCGCGGACCGTCGTATTGGATGCAGGAGCTATCCTCATTCCCGGGTGGTTTGAAAGCAGTTTCTGGTACACCCAGCAGCTGGTTATATACGCAGGATTTGACCGTAGATGTGGCACTCTGGCATCTGTTATATTGGCGCTCGACTATCATGGATGTGATGGATGTGATCCTGAGTGGGGATGATCGTGTCGCTTCAGCCCTGACGACTTATTCAGATGGCTTCTGGGATCAACTGATTGAGGTTTCCGATAAGATACTGGCCAGACCGTCTGTAAATCGATTAGGCAGGTTGTACGTTCAGATTGATCCGCAGCTTATGCCGGTTGCGAGCCGCAGCTCGATCCCGATTGTGATGGAAATTGCCAAAAGCGATTGGATGAGTGTGGAGATAGAGCGTGTTACCAGGACAGCTATTAATCGCATGGAAACCAGTGGTGTGTCTTCTGATGGAAGCCCGTTGTTTTCTCACGCGCTTGGGAAAATAATCACTCGCTTTGGTCGTGGAGGATCCACCAGAGATAACTTGATGTTGAGCGACCAGGATCAGCTCAATGTTTTGACAGGCTTACTGTATGCAAAAGAAACCAACCAGTTTCCGAATGTGGACATCCAGCTGGCACAGAATAATCGTATGATCGACATCGCTGGTCAGCAGTATGTCAGCATCAGCCTGGTGGCAACAGATACGCCACGCGGGGTTGTATGGTCTGCAAAAAAGTTGATTCCGACCCGGGTAGAGTTTGAATATGATGGTGAGAATGGTGTTATGAGTACCAGTCTGGAATGCGAGGCGGAGACTGAAGGACCGGCGGGGGTGACGGTGATTATTCCACCGCCTGCAATTGAGGGTGAAACTAATCTTGAAATACCAGATTTTGAAGATATAGACTGGCCTGCTCTAACTCCGATAGGTACTTTCTTCCCACCTTATATCAATCCCGAACCAGTAGTACCCGGAGAATCAGACTGCCCGTCAGATGCGCCAGCTAACGGACCGTTCTCGATGAATATCTATGGGACTTTAGACAGCACTAACTTCATAAAGGCAGCATACTTCGATGTTGTAATAAGAACCAATGGACATGATAATAAAACCACGTATGTAATCAAGGGAACATTCCAGAAATTAAAACCTGGTGAAGACCCCGATAATGATGCCTCTTATGAAGAAACTCTTGAGGACAATTGGTACGATGTTTTTGTTTACAACTTAGCTGGTACTTTGATTGCTACAGGAGTTCATGACCCTGTTACAAATCCAAAAGTACGGACAGGTGTTCTTAATGCTATTGCTGCAAGTCAAATTCATAAGATTGAGATATCAATGGGAAGTAATCAGATATTTAGACCTTCTGTAACTTACAGTGACGGTATCTGGTCGGCTGCCGGTTCGTATAAATTGGAGGGCGACACATATAAATCTGGCAATTGGGGTAGTGGAATCTGGGTAAGGGTACAAAATGTAGCTTATGCAGGTCCGTATGGTGATGGCGCAATGGGAGTAAGGTATCCGGGGGTTTGGTCACATATTTTCCTCGGCGAAGATCATGAATATGGTGGGAAGTCATTCTATATAAAACAATTTTCTTGGTTTAGACTATCAACAAATACTAATATTGGGCTTGGAACTATGCATTCAATCGAAGGAAGATCAGCCGTTGCATATAATATAGCTCCTACTTGGAGCGAAGCGGTTAATAAAGTAGACCCAACAGGACCAATTCTTTCACTGGAACACGTTGGTTATGTTACTTTGGGAGAATTTAGTGATTTATTTTTTTCAACAAATTCGAATATTTCAGTAGCTGGGGTTCCTAATGGGACATTTTTATCAGAGTGCATATTACACCAGATTTACGTAAGACTAGCTAGTACTTATAAAATACAGATTTCTCAAGTCAATTTATGGAATGTGTGTCCGAGGGTATCATGAGCAACATACGCAGACAATTCAAGAATAAAATCAACACAAAACAGGATAGCATTATTCCGTTGCCAGCTGTTATTGGTGATGATAATGGGAATGTCTATGATACTGATCGTAATATCTATGTACGAATTGCTGGGCAAGTTCAGAAAATCAAGAATAGCGATATCTCGCCCCTGTATAATCAGAAAGTTTGGGTAGGCTATGAACCTACTCAGCCGAATACTTTTAAGATACTGAACGAGAGAACAGGCTCAGGTGAGGGTAATGTTATAACTCCAGCCAAACATGCCCATACTCACGAATGGATGGGAATGGGTGTTGGTGGTGGCACGGACGTGGTCAAGGTTCAGTTAGGTCAATTCATGCCACTACGAGTAATGCCTTATAGTGAATTCAAAGTGTTGATCTATCCGGGGTTAGTCAGAGTTGGCATGAATTATGTATTATTGTCAGACACAAACGATGCTGGAAAACCTATTCCAAAAATAGTTGATCTCAATGATTATGCTTATGTGGCTTCCGATAAAGCTGCTTATGTACTGATTACGATTGACACAAACGGGGAGATTGTACCTACCAAAGGCGACGAGAAAGATATTGCAACTTTAGCTCTTACTGATATCCCCGATGTTCCACTTGGTACACAGTATGTTCTGGCAGCTGTCAGGTTTTATTCGGGCATAATGGAGATACAAGAAAACAGAGAAGCTACAGATATTGTTGATTTGCGCTTCCCAATGGCTCATTACCATGAAGATGGCGATTTGCCTGGAATTACTAATCTAATAAACGAAACCATTGATCTGAGGGTTACAACAGAAGGGGATGTACTCTACGGGGCTAAAGCTAATCCACCATTTTACAATCATGCTCTCATTGCAAGTGGGGCATCTGTTGTGGCAATATCTACGTATTCAGGCTCACCAGAAAATGTCATTGATGAAAATGATACAACTGTTTGGGCTGGTGCCTCTAATCCTGTTGCAGATGATTGGATTTATATTGATCTCGGTCAGGTAAGAACCATCACGCGTTTCCGAATTTATCAATATCCCTATGGCGGATCTTGGGGAGCTTCATCTTATAAAGTGCAAGGGAGTAATGACGCTAGCAGTTGGACTGATATAGTCACAATTACCCCATCAGACGACGATGAAACAATTACTTTTGCATCTCCACAAACTTATCAATATTTCAGATTTTACGCTTTGACTGGGGGTATATATTCCTGGCAGATTTATACAATTGAGCTTTTAGAAGATGTTGTAGTTGAAATTTTTGTAGATAGAATACCTATCGGGGCAGAAGGACAACATTTAGTGGTGAACAGTGGGCTTCCTGCCTGGGCTTCTGCATTGCCTGTGTTTACGGATGATATTTCTAACCCACCCACAGACGCTGAATTAGATACTGCAATGGGGGCACCTGCTACACTAGGGGCTGGTTTCGCAGCATTGCTTGATGACGGAGGAAATGGAACAGATGTCTATCTGGTTTGTTCAGATGGAACAAACTGGTGGTACCAAGCAATGACTAAGGCAACATAATGAGAAAATACTCCTTAAGTTAGTGAAATCTGAATGTAAATTTATGTTTATAGGTTTGTGCCCCAGGTGGGTTCCGTATCATAGACCCTAAAACAGGCGTGGATTTACTTTTCTCTTTTTTTTTACCAGGCAGATAGTACGTGATAGTCCCGCGTACTATCTTTTTTTTGTCATCCCGTTCGGCGTCCACACGCTGAAGAAGCCCGCCGAGGATCTTCTTCAGCTCTTTGTGATTACGCGGGTTCTCGTACAGTTCTAGCAGCCGGGTCTTGGTCTCTTCGAGTTCTGGCGGGTCAAGTGGATCTAATGTTTCAGGGGCTGACAGGTTGCTACGCATCTCCAACAGGTGCTTTTCTTCAATTTCTTGTACCCGCAATTCATTTACCAGGGAAACAGATTTTATACCAGAAACTGAAATGACATCTGTCAGATTTTTGATTTTCTTTCTCGTGTTCTGGATTTGGGTATTGATCTTGTTGCGCTGTTTATAGAGATTCTTATTGCGTTCATCCTCGCCACGCTGGTATTCTTTCAGTCGGATATTCAGGTTCTCTGGCTTGAGGATAAATCTGGCTAAGTTGTTGATCACAGCTGCTTCCAGGACGTCTTTTCGTATCTTACGAGCTGAGCAATTCTGCCTGTGACTTCCGGAGCAGACATAATATCGATAGGTTTTGTCTTTATGACGGTTCATGACAGTTTCACCGTTCAATACGGACCCACAACGGCTGCAAAACGCTAATCCGGATAGCAGGAAATCAGATCCTACACGACGTGGATGAAAGTTCCGTGTATTTATACGTTTGGTGCGCTCAGAAACGATCCTGGCGCGTTCAAATGTCACTAAATCGATCAATGGCTCGCAATAGTTGGGGATGACCAGGTCATTGAAGATCATTTCACCAATGTAAAGGCGGTTCTTGAAAAATGTGTTGTAGGAACTGAAAGCTTTGAATAACCCACAGGCAGATTGGATATCATTATAAGAACAGCCATTTGCGCGCATCTGCCAGGCTAATACCACTCGATCCCGAAGCTCATTATCCGATGTCGGAATCCAACGGTAGGCGTGATGCTTACGGCCATCCCTACGGGGCGGAATGCTGATCTCTTCCCGCTCAAACCCAACCGGTGGATTTCCACCAATCGTTCCATAGGTTGTTAGCATATACCGCTGGCCACGTTTGATGTCTGCGGTCAGTACGGTGATGTGGTCCTGGGCGCTGTAATCGATAAGAAATTCAAATACACCACGCTGGGGGCCTGATGGAAGAATTTCGTTGATTGAATATATTTCGACCCCGCGGCGTCTAAGTTTATTACGGAAATAACTGTTGTCAGTCATATCGCGTGAAATACGATTAAAGCGCCAGACCACGACGCCTATTTCAGGTACGTCGTCTAATTCGAAATAGTCGATCATGCGGTTGAATTCTGTACGATTTTTGACAGAAGTGCCTGAGCGAGCTTCATCGGTGTAAATGCGTGTCAGGTCGTATCCTCCCTGTTCGCACCATGCCAGAATTGCTTCTTTTTGTTGGGCGATGGATGTTTCCTGGTCTTCATGTCCCGAATCACGTAAGTAGGCCACGACCATGGATCCCGGTTGCAGTGTTTTTTCTTCAGGTTTCATGCGCGCGTCAGATAAAACCGTACCAGGCGTTTAATTCGTCTTTCCCCAATAATCAGCAACGTAATGAAAAGCAGCATCGCAGAAATAACGGAAGCCAGGAAAATAAAGGGAACAGCGATGGGTTCAAGCGTGGATGGATGCGGCATAAAAAAAAGGGTTGACATGGTTGCAACTCCATGTAACATGATCAATTTGATTGGCGTTGGGATTGATTTAGATCGATCAATGATGCTTACGAATTTACAATACTTTCGGACTGCCGTTATGTCTTCGACGTCAGACTGTAGAACCAGCTGGTAGAGTTCTGCTTTTCGATGTGTCACCTTGTTGTGCCCCTTTACGTTCATTTCGGTCTTTAATCATGCGGATAACATCTTCCCGATCTTCATCGCTGAGGTCATTGATCATATCCCCCAGCTCGTCAGTTTCGAGATCTTCATATCTCTCTTCAAAGTGAGTGGATATGTGTTCAATACCCCGGATGGTCAGGTAGTGGATGTAGGCCTCTTCCCGTTCTGCGTCATCTTTTATGTTCGCTACCATTGCACTTGCCTGAGCAAAGATATTATTCATTTCTTCGTGATCAATGGGTTTCAGTGGCGAAAAGTAAAGTGCTTTGACCAATGTCATTGGGGGTTCTTTTCCGAGGAGCTCATAGACTTGTGGCCCAAATATTTTGGCCAATTTCCGGGCGCCTTCGTCATCTGGCAATGCATCTCCATTCAACCAGCGGCTTACGGTGGGTTGTGTGGTATGCAAACGCCGTGCCAGATCTGTGATGATCGGGCGTTTCTTTCTACGCTTTGCATCCTCGATAAAGCAGTTGTAGAGCCAGTCTTTGAATTCCATACCCATAGTATATCTCCTTTTTGATGAATTATGAATACCCTCTTGACAATCAATACATTTAGTTGTATATTCTATACACAGTGTATAATTTAGCATGAGAGGAGTAAATTATGAAAAATGAGCGCAAGAAATGTTGTCATAAGAAAGTGGTTTTAGTGCAAAAACTAAACGGGGTTGTGATTGTAGATCCTAATTTTGTGATTGATAATCCAAAAAGCGTGATCAGGACGACTAAAAAGTAGTTAATTTGTAGCATGGCTGGTGCTATGCGGAGCATATTTTATCAACGGAGAAGTGAAATGGATTGGAAGACAGAGTTTCAGAATTGGCTTGAAGAACGGGGACAATCGCCCAACACAATCAAAGGGTACATGTCAGATATCACGGCTTTCGTTGCCTGGATCGCTGCTGAATATGACGAGCAATTTTCTATTGCCCACATTACCAGCCGGGATCTGCGCAGTTATCGCCGCTACGTATTGCACGATAAGAAGGTAGCCGGGGCAACCTGGAATCGTTACCGGGTAGCACTCAAGAACCTGTGTGATTATGCCTATGAATCAGGCGTGTTATCCCAGATCTCGTTTGAAGGTGTGGACATGGTCGAAAGTTCCGAGCTGGCACCCCGCTGGCTGACGAAGAAGGAATTCGGAAAGTTTATGCGGGTGGTTGACCGTGAATCCGGACCAAAGGCCAGCGAATTTATTGCTTTTACCAGCCTGCGGGATCGTGCCATGGTTTATTTGATGATGTTTTGTGGATTGCGCGTCGATGAGGTTGCCTCGCTGGATCTGAAAGATATCTATTTTACAGATCGTAAGGGCACCGTGCGTGTGCTTGGAAAAGGAGAAAAAGAAGCAAAAATACCCCTGAATTATGAGGTTCGTAATCAACTGCACGCATACATCGGTATGCGTGGCTTCGCGAATGGTCCGCTCTTCACAGCCAAAGGTAGTGAGCGCTGTTCGGTAAAGACCATTCAGCGAGTTGTATCAAATTTTGGAAAAGTAGCGGGCATGGATGATATCACTCCCCACCGCCTGCGCCATACCTGTGCCAAGCGATTGTTGGATGCTGGTGTACCGGTAACAACTGTTCAAAAGGTTCTAAGACATTCCAGGTTGGATACAACAGCGCGTTATTTGCTGCCATCCCAGGAAGATATTGCTGAAGCACTAGAAAAATTGTAGGAGATCATATGGAAGCAAAAATTGAAGTTGTGAAGATTCGGGTCCAGTGCAAAGATAGCCAGGTCATGGCCACCCGGATCGCGGAGGTTTTGAGAAAAGATGGCTTTGAGTTCGTCGAATTTTCGCGTGAATACGATGCCAGCCAACAAGGGGTGGATCAAACCCGTACGTTCCTGACAACCTATGTACAGCCAGCGTAATGGCAAAAGCCAGGCTTTGTCATATGTTGCGTACTCAAACGGTTCCACTCCCCAGAGAGCTGGAAGATCGTTATGAAAGCGCAATTATGCGGCTCTGGCAGATGCTTGAGGAGGTCGACGATGAAAGACGATTGGTTGCCGATATTTCTGGCTACTCTCTTTGCAATGATGATGACGTTGGTTGAACACTGGTTTCCGTGGCCAATGCTATTACTACGGCCACTATCGAAATACGCAGCGTATGTTATGGGTGTGTTGGCCATTGCACTGCCATTCACAGTCCTGGTGATCATATTCCCATTCTGGCCGGGATATGTTTACCTGTGGGCGTTCTGGTCCATTACCGGTGGTGCTGGTTTGGGGGCTTTATTATCAGCTGGGGTTGATGCCATCCTGATGATCCGGGTCAGGGCAATTGAAGCAGAGGCGCGAGAGGCTCAGCTCCTCAAGGAGCTCAAATGACTCGCATGACAACGGTTGCGGAAAATCAGCGGGCAGAAGTTGAAGATGCTCTCTCTGCTATCTCTACTGCCGGGATCCTGCTTGACAGCCAGGTGCGCTTGCGAATTCACCAGGCCATCAACCGGGACCCACACATGACAGATCTATTGAGTCCTGCCCTGGATGTTCTCGACCGTACCCAGTGGGCAATTCATCTATCCAAATCAGTGATATCAGGAGTGTGGCGTCATGGTGAACGCAAACGTTGGTCTTGACCTTCCCCCCGCGCGCAGAAGAATATTTGTTGAAGCAGTTGAACGGAAAAAGTTCACTTATTCACACGCATACGCCTTGTTGACGCGGGGGTGTGGGGAAAAGGTTGGCTGGTCGCGGTTGTCCGGGGAAAATCGAAGGCTGTCTTCTCTGGGTATAGTGAGCATTGTACAACACAAACAGGCCGGATCCGGACTCCAGGTGGGCAGATTTGAAGGTTTAGCACGGGTTCTTTGTGTCGCATATTGTGGGGCGCGGTCTTCTACTGCTGGTGAAAGTTTTTTCTGTGGCCGGGCAAGGTCGAATACGATTGAAATTTTCGATCGGGGTGTGCAGTTCATGCACGAATTTCAGCGAGGAAAAATCTGATAAACGCCCATCAATGTGGCAGCGCCGGAGAATTCTCTTCTCCAATCCAATTCCGACATCGGAAACACGTGGGCTGCTACTGCTGCATGAATGGGACGAAGGGACGTTATGGCATACACGAGTTGGAAGCAATTTACTGAAGAGGTCCGTAGGCAAACTGCAATTGAGGACCTGATTGAGGAAACCGGGCATGAATACCGTTTGGCACGCAAGCCCGGAATATGGATCAAAGGAGTGGAACATGATAGTTTGAATGTCAATGTCGTCGATGGCTGCTACAAATGGTGGGGAGAGAACGAAGGCGGGGACATTTTCAACTGGGTGATGAGCCGTCAAAAAATACCCTTTGCTGAGGCGGTCATCTTTCTGGCAAAACGGGCCAATATGGAGATCCCGCAATTTGAAAAGACCGATAATGCCGATCGGGATCTGGCGGATGTGTGGGACCTGGCGCAACAGGCTATGTCCCAGTTCTTACGCGATGATGCGGATGCCTGGGCATACGTGACCAATGGACCCACAGAACAGGGAAAACCGCGCTACTTCTCCTCCGAGATTGTCAAGCGGGCAGGGTTGGGGTTCTCGGGGAAGGGTGACAAAGAGCGTCTTGAAATGTTGCGGATTTTCAAAGATGCCAATATCAATCCGGAGTCTCCTGCTGCTGTGGCTGTGTTGGGATATAAAGGTGATGTACTGAAATGGGGTAAGCGCTGGAATATCGAACCAAACGCAAACTGGGTTGGGCAGGCTGGCACTGGCTATATCTCCGGGTTGATGACCGCGAAACGCCTGGTTTACCCGCATTTTGTGCGTGGTCATGTGGTCTACTTCTCAGCTCGTAACATTTTGGGGTCAGAGCGTGATCGTAACGGGAATATTCGCAAAAGCTACAACCTGCCAAAAGCATTGGTGGGGGAAAGTGCCCACCAGGTGTATTTCAATGCGCTGTTTACCTCAGGCAGTGAAAGCGTGATTATTGTTGAAGGACCCGGGGATGCGATTGCCTTAGAACATATGGGACAACCTGCTGTAGCCCTCTTGGGACTGGGTACCAAAGATATGGATACCAAGATCAGTGAATTACGTAAGTATTCGATGCGTGGCAATGAAAAAGCGGATCGAACGGTTTACATTGGTATCGATGAGGATTCGGCGGGAAAGAAGTTCGTGCTGGGCAAGGATGAAGATTGGCCAATTCTGCCTTTTGTTGGTCCTATGGCGCGCTTATTAAGCTGGGATAACGATGATGAGCGCAACATGTTCGAGATACGTATGCCGAACGGTGAAAAAAGGTTTGACCGCGTACACGATGCCAACGATTACCTGACTGCCTATGAGCAATGGAAAGAAACCACTGAAAAGAGTGCCGCTAAAGACAGTTGGGTACAACCACCGGTGAGTCATACCTTCAAAGCGTCCATTCTGGATCACTCAACCCCGTTGGTACTGGCAATGGCGGATTGGTCAGGTGGTAAACGCGGAGTGGACAAGGAAAAAGCGCAACGGGCAACGTTGGCAGCCATGACGTTGCTGGATGATGTCAGTTTGGCGACCTATCGCCAGGATATCTCACAGCGCATGAAAATCAACCTGCGCGAAATGAATAATCTGTTGAAAGCGATTAATTCACAAGCTGAAATCAATAAGAGTAAGGGCGAACCAATTTACACCTGGGGTGGCTTTATTGATGGCTGGTTGATCGAGTATCTGTATGATATTGAAACGCATACTGCTTCTTTAGCCTGGAAGGACCCAGACGGAAAGGTGGGGTGCGGGGAGGAGGTCCAGTTTGAGGGCAAACTTTATAAACCTTATCCACCGAACGATGCCCTGCAGGCTGGCGCTATTCTTTTCCCTTCCAAACTGGGAGAGAAGAAAAGCATCAAAGAGCTGGTTCTGATTGTTGAAACGTATCTGAAGCAAGTTTATCTGATGCCTTCCTCACAAATGGCCAGGCTGATCGCTTATTGGGTAATTGCCACCTGGGTGTATGACAGTTTTGAAACCTGCATATACCTACGTGCCACCGGTGGTACAGGTTCTGGAAAATCGGAAATGATGAAACGGATCGGGTTGGTATGTTACCGCCTGATGATGGCCAACGGGGCCGGTTCCACTTCTGCTCTCTTTCGTTCGGTGGAGCGCTATAAAGGCGTTGTTTTCATCGATGAAGCGGACATCCAGCAATCGGATACCGAGAACGATATGGTCAAGTTTTACAACCTGGGTGCCATGAAGAATAACCCGATCTGGCGCGCGGTGGAGGCAATTGGTCCAAATGGGGAAAAGACCTGGGATGCAATCGCCTTTCAAACGTTCTGCCCAAAACTGGTGGCCATGCGCAAAGAATTCAAGGATGACGCCATTGGCAGCCGTTCACTGACTTTTAAAATGCAATCAAGAGAGACGAACGAACTGATTGAGAAAGGGATCCCATTCACGATCACCAGGCAGATGAAAGAGCGCGCGCAAGCCATTCGTAATCTGATGGTGCGCTGGCGCCTGGATAAATGGAAACCAGAGTTCGAAATGAACCCGGATTTCTATGATAAATCCATATCTCCACGCCTTAATCAGGTCTCAGGCCCGATGTTATCCATTGCCGAGGACGATCCGGAGCAACAGGAAGCCATCCGAGTGATGCTGCGCGAATATTATTCTGAAACGATCATATCCCAATCAATGACACTGGCAGCGAGGATCATTGAAGCCATGTGGAAGATCTGGCAGGTTCCGGATCTGCGCATCAACGTCCTCCATGAAATGGACGAACACCTGATGAAAATTGGTGACATTACCAAAGCAGCCAACGAAATTATGAATGCGATGAATGAAACAGATGACTACGAGGACGAAGAGGATGATAAGAAGGGAGGTGGGAAAAGACATAATCGCGAATTGAAACCCCAAAAGACGGGAAGAGTGCTGCGTGAAGAATTACAAATGCGCGTCAGCGAACGGAGATCGACTGGCTTCTGGGTTTATTTTGACGAAGCCAGGTTGGAAGGCCTGAGCACAAAATATGGTGTCAATCGCCAGGACTTTACCAAAAATATCACCAAAGATGACCAAAATCAGGAAAAATTGATCTGATTCAATGAAGACATGAACTTCCTGAACTCTGTTGGGGGGTGCTGGCGAAAAATTTGTTTTGTTATTTCACCAAAAAAGATATCTTACAAAACATTTTATTTTCTAAAAAGCCCGAAAATGTCTTCACAAATTCATTATTTAGAAAAAATGTTGATAAAGGACGATAAAAACTTATGAAAAAACCCAAAAATGATAAAAAACTGTCAAAAACATCCAAATTCATGAATGCTATGAATATATATTAACTTAATAGTAAGAGAGTCACAATTTTGTTTTGTGGAAAAATAGATTAATGAATAGGATTTTTTGAAAATTCACAACGTTTTCACTGGAAAGGTAAAAATGAGGAAAAGTAATGGACACTCTTAAGAAAAAGATAATTGAGCAACAAAAAATGCTTATAAGAACCAGTTGGCAGCTGATTTGCTTGCTGGAGGAAGATATGAAAAGCGAGGAAAAAGCCGCTTCAAAAGAGCATATTGTTAAAAAACTACCAAACAAATATGAAATATTGTTAAGAAAATGTATATTTTCACTCACTCAAGATGAACAATATTCCAATTATTGGAGAATTGATTCAGGAGGTAAAACATATCTAAAAATCGGCGATATTGCTAATTTTATTGATGCTAATTACCACAATGAAAAAATGACTCCTCAAAAGGTTGGCAGAATTGTCAGAAAATTCGGCATTGTAATCAGCCCCCGTTGTACTAATGGTTTTAGGGTTTATCTTGATCAATCGAGAGTAAACGAAATAGTGGAGGAATTTAGAAATGGAAAATAAAGAACTTGCAGACGAGTTATTGAAAATTGGTAATGAGCTGATCGCCCTGGGTGACAAGTTACAACCGGTTCCCCAGGAAGAGAACGAATATCAAAAGATGATCAAGGCCGGTTTGCTCTTCCTGGCGCGGCGTGATGACCCGATTGTCTGGGAACGCGACGGCAAAGGGAGATCTTACATTCTGGTAGGAACCCTGACAGAACTTATAGAGAACAGCCTGCTTTTCTTCTCGATCCCTGCCCAGAAGGTCGGGTTCGAGGCGCGCAGGTTGGGTGTGAAGATCAGTAAGCGTTATAGCGACGGATTCCGGATTTATTTTCATCAACCTTATCTTCAGAAAATCCTCAATGATTTCGAGAAAGATAACCTGGATGCCGAAACACTTTCCTTTCTTGCTGATTTGATCATGGCTGCCGATCATGGAACAAATTGAAGTCGTGGCGTATGGCCGCGCAAGTATTGTGGTGCGGGCCGTGGGTGGCGCGCGGATTGAACTGGATCAACGGATGAGAAACGCTGGTGTGCAGTCGATAGTCCCGCTGGGTCGGGATTGCGATGGTTGCTCGCTCTTTGACCTCGTCCTGGAGTGGGGAACGAACGCAAAGCAGGCTGCCAACAAAATCAGAGGCTGAAATGGCAGAACAATTGAAGTTTGATATTCAGGTTGAGGAAAAAGAAAAGGTACACAGGCGCAAGTTTATTATTTGTCCGGTATGTCAATCGAAACTTTGGTACCCACCAGGCAACTGGCGAGCAATCAAATGCCCGGGCTGCGGAACGAAGATTGGAAGGAATGGAGAATTATGAAAACAACGGATCCCAAATGGATAATTAAAGTAAATAAGAAAAGCGTTTCCATGATCCAGGCTGCCCGGGTACGCATCCGGATCCCATTCAACGATACAAATCGCTTGGGAGAGTTCAATCAGGAAAGTGCAATTTCCCTGGCGGTGTTGGTTAATAGACTGCCTGAGCTGATTGAGTTTGAAAAGTTCAACCCACGGGCTGTGAAATTGCTACGCAAACAAAAACCGTTTGTGGTGGTGGCTGAGGATGAGGTTTACTTCCCGGATGTGTATGCGATGATCCGCGCTGATGAGATTTCAAAGGCACGCTGGACCATGGATGATCAATGGGAGTATGAGCAGATGTTGGCGAAGATTGAAGCCAGATCTAAGCGGGGTGAGTCGTGAAAGAATCATTTATTGAACGTAAGTTTTCCATCGAGAGTCTGAAAACGGTTAAGACCGTAAATACAATTTTGGAAGAATACCGGAGGCAGGGTTACCGCCTGTCATTGCGACAATTGTATTACCAATTGGTGGCGCGTGATTACATTCCAAACACACAGCGATCTTATAAAAACTTAGGCAGTCTGGTTTCAAACGCCAGGCAAGCTGGGTTGATTGACTGGAAAATGATTGAGGATCGTAATCGAGAAACCAGTATTCCAAATCATTGGAAAAATCCAGCTGATATTATTACCGCCGCAGCTAATTCATTCAAAATTGATAAATGGTTAAAACAGCCATACCACATTGAGGTCATGGTCGAGAAGGATGCTTTGAGTGGAATTTTGGAACCGGTTTGTTATGACCTGGATATTGGTATCACTGCCAATAAAGGCTATAGCTCTTCATCCACAATGTACGAAATTGGTAAACGACTTGAAAAAAAATACTTCAATCAAAATAAAAAGTTGTGCGTAATTTACCTGGGGGATCATGACCCATCCGGAATAGATATGACCCGTGATATCGATGAAAGGTTATGTATGTATGCCAATACAAATGATATTGAAATTTTGCGGGTGGCATTGAATTGGGATCAAATCGAGAAATGGCAACCACCTGAAAACCCTGCAAAGGAGAAAGACGCGAGGTTTGACGCGTATTTCAGAGAGTTTGGATCCAGTTCCTGGGAACTCGATGCGGTTGAGCCTGTCCACCTGGCTGATCTTGTAAAAGCTGCAGTTTATGAAAGACGGGATGAGGAACTTTGGGAAGAGGCACTAAATAAACAGAATGAAATGAAGAAAAAACTTTATGCCTTCTCAAATTCTTATGATGAATCAGATTTGGGTGAAGCCGATGAATAAAATGGTGACGAGCGTCGATTTTGTGGACGGATTGCTGGTGATTGAGTTGGATGTTTGGGGTAGCAAGATTGTTCTAAAAATTCCGCTGCCTCCGGAAGTGATCCAGAAGATCAAAGAGGAGGCGTGATGGCTGAGGGTGAGATCCTGGAGAATATTATCAGTGCCCAGGGGTTGCGGCGTTTGCATGTTGCCAATGGGGATCCGGTGGACCGCAAAGCCTGGATTGAGAAGGTACCCTGGTATGCGCGCCAGGTGCAAAGTGTTCTGGTGCGTGAGTGGAGCGAGGATCTATTGGGCATTCACCATCTGGAGCTGTATTGGCGTTGCCGCGATTTGATTAATATTAACAAGGGCAAACGACCAGGGTATGCGCCTGGTCTGGTGTGGTGGCTGGCAGATTCTCCGCGTTTGCGGGATGCACTCCCGACTGCGGTAGAAGCGTTTTTGGGATATTCCGGAAAACTTCCTGGGATGGTCCTGATGCGAACAAAGGGAAACTCTCCGGACGTTTATGTGGAGCCGTTGACCGGTATTGAGCTGGTTCTGCGGGCGGCTGATTGGGTGCCGGAGAAGTTTGTTTGTTTGGTGTAGGGGTCCCTTACGCTGCGCTTCAGGTGCTTCGCAAGGGTTTAGGTTTTAGGGTTGAGGATTGAGGCAAAAATGAAAACAATACTTATTATTATGGCAATTGTGTGTGTGGTGTTGGTTGTACTGTATTGGCGGGCGTTTCGTTCGTTTCTGCATCCAGCTGAGGATGGAAACAATATCGAGATTAAGGAAAAATAATGAACCGCGAAGAAGAAAAGAAAGACGCGAAGGTAAAACTTATTAAATGCGATCACGAGTATGAAGTAATCAATTCAAGATATACCTATGACCGGGATAGCGGTCAGGTTTATAAAATTTGGAAGAACAAGTGTAAAAACTGCGGCAAGGTAAAGAATATAAAAACAACTTGATTTGGAGGAGAAATGACGAATTATATTGAGCGAATAAGAGGAACGATCGATCATCTTTCTAACCGCTATGATGCGGAGAACGACATCATACCTTATGCTCCAGCGGTTACGTTTACGGACAGGATGTTGTTGGATGCGATTGGAGATCTGGTGAACATTGTTGAAGGGTTACAAAGTCAGATTGATGAATTGAAAGGATCACAACAACCGGTAACGTATAGTTCCATTAATGAGGAGATTGGTGCCACGAGTGGCCGTGATCTGGATGAAATTCTGCGTGGTTATCATACAGATAAAAGGAAGGATGAGAAATGATTTCACAAACTGCGGAAGTTCGAGATAATCGGGTTTATATCACTGACAAGGTGTTTACGGTTTTGTGTCCGGAAGGGCAGCGCTTGCACGATGCCTGGGTAGATGCCCTGGTATCCGGAGCAGACAAGGATGTTGTTTATAAAGCCATGCAGGCTTATTTCACGCATCGCAATGGAATATTGACGAAAAACTTCAGTAAAGTGAGTATGACTTTTTGCTCAGAGTGCTCGGCGTGGCGGCAGGAGGGTGAATGACCCAGCTATGTGGGATACAGGAAAAGGGCGAATGGCGTGATACAGAAAGCGAGGTATCAATTGACCTGTGCGGTGGAAAAACGCCTGAAAGTGGTACTTTTTTGGGCTATGGTGCGTGATTTCATACCCAATGTATAAATTATTCAACATGATGTATCAATACCAGAAGGAGGGATTGACCTGTGCCCGCCAGCCCCTATAATGGTAAGTGAGCACCTATCTCATCGGCGAATTTCTTTTTTAAAGAGCCGCAGCACAACTAAATAAATTTTGTGAACAAATTCCCGTTATGGAAAAAGAATCGTCAGAGTTAGGTGCTCCGCGGTAACTGTCCATAACGGGATTTTGTTTTATATCGAAAGGAGCACCTAAATGAAAGACCAGAAAGAACCTGAAGAATTTCGGAGTGGCGCTGATGAGAGCGTGTCGGAGAAAGTAAACAGACATCTGGAGGCGGACCTGAAAGGAAGACCGTGGCGTTACCGTCAGAAAGTGCGCGCGCAGGTGGCAAACCCGAAGTTTGCCCCGGCCTTGATCGGCTTTATTGCGGACAAGGCTTACAAGGCACTCGAAACGCGATTGGGGGAAGACCCACTGGCAAAGTTGTTGCTGGAATCGGTGGTGTGCCTGAATATGGCCTTCGAGGAATACAAACGCGGGGGTAACTTTGATGACCTGGTGATGGATGGCGTCACATCGCAACTGATTGCAGATGCGTCGATTCACATTGCTGAGGCAGGCGGAAAGTACACAGGCACAGACAACGCCTGGTAACCAGAAAATAAAGAACGATGAAGACCTTACCCCCCATATCCGGGGGGTATTTTCTTTAAGATGGATGTTTGCTTCTTGACTTTCACCTTGAAAAAAGTTATAATTCAAGTACTGAATATACAATATATTGAATAAAACATATAGAAAGTATAAATTCAGTAAATGAATATTGAAATAGTTGAATAAAACATCATAAAGTGAATTCAACAAATAAAGAGAACTTTACTAAAATAGAATAGACCCCCTTAGGTGGGGGTCAAGGTACAATGGAGCGCCGAAAATATCGTCATAAAACGAGAAAAACAGGCGCTCCATTGATTCATGTTTTTGGAGGAGGTTGTGATGGGTCTTGATGTAATCTTTCAGGCAGTATTACTGATCGGTGGATCCCTGGGTGTGTTGCTGGGGATTGTTTTCGTCCTGGGTTTGTTTGTGCAAACCGTGACGGAATTTTTGTTTTCCAAGATAGAAGGCATACTGGTGACCATTTTCCCTGCATTGGCGGTACCGTTCAGTAAAACTCCGTTTCGGGCCGGTCTAATTTCGCTGGTGACCGTTGGTCTGGGCGTTTGGGCAGCGTTTTTATACCAGCTGGACCTGGTATATCTGGTGGGATCCTTGCTTTCTGCAATGACCGGGGTGGAACCGCCCATTGATATTACTCTATTTGGCAAGTTGATTACCGCAATTGTGATCGGGATGGGCGCCAGTTACATCCACGATCTGATTATCAAGCCATTGTTGAACCATTTCACGCCGCAGACCGGTGATGGTCCGCAGCATGACAGCTGATACAGTCATGACAGAGGGAGAAGTAAATAATATCCGGCAGCAGCTATCAGATCTTGGGAGACGTATGGAAAAAGGATTTGACGAGTTGAAAGAATTGTTTGGTGGCATGGAAGAGCGGGTGCGAAAGGTGGAACATAACGAAGCCAGTTGCAACCCGCAAATGATGTTACGCATGGCAAAGGCTGAAGAAGGCATAAAAGCCAACCAGGAAGAAATTAAGATCTTGAAGAACATCGCAACCAAACTACAGCACACCAATGAAATCCTGACCTGGTTATTTGTGCTTTTAACCACGGTTGCCACGGCGGTTTTGATCACCTGGATTACCAGGATGGTAGGTGCATAATGTTAACTGGAAAAGGTATTTATCTGTGGCAAATTCGCCACACGTTGGGGGGAGACCCCGAAAAGATTGCTGAGGCAGTCTCGGATGCAGGTATGTCGCATGTCTGGATGAAGGTTGCGGACGGCCCGGGCCGTTACAATATTGACCCTCAGGGAAAAGACCTCGTACCCGAATTGATTGAAGAGTTGGGAAAACGGGGAATTGCCTGCTGGGGCTGGCAGTATGTTTATGGCCGTTATCCCGAACTGGAAGCGCAACGCGCTGTGCAAAGAATCAACGAGCTCGATCTGGATGGTTTTGTTGTCAATGCCGAAGGCGAATATAAGAGCGCAGGTGCCGATAATGCCAGAACCTATATGCGTGAGCTGCGGCGGGGTGCCCCGAATCTGCTGATTGGCCTGAGCAGTTATCGGTTTCCCAGGTTACATGCGACATTTCCATTCGATGCTTTCCTCGAATATTGTGATTTCAATGCGCCACAAGTCTATTGGATGGGTGCGCACAATTCAGCTGATCAGTTGCGGGCGTGTATTCAGGAATATGCGCAATATGCCGGTACGTTTCCAAGACCGGTCTTCCCAACCGGGGCAGCCTACAGCGAATATGGCTGGCGCCCAAGTGTCGCGGAAGTGGTTGCCTTTATGGATGCGACCCGCGATTTGAAACTTTCTGGTTTTAACTTCTGGGAAATGCGCAATTGCCTGATCAACATGCCGGAAGTATGGCAGGCGATCAGTGATTGGTCGGGTTTCCAGATTCCAACGCCAGACCCGGGTGACCCAGCAACCCCGGAACCAACTGGTTTGATGGGGCAGGTATTGACCGATTATGTCAACATTCGCACCGGTCCGTCAACCGGATTTGGCGATGTGGGTGATCTGCTGCATGGAGAGGAAAAAGAAATTCTGGATGTGGCTGGATCGGATGCGTGGGTAAAGATCAATAGCGATCCGGAGCGCTGGGTAGCGGCAGAACATCGCGGTACGCGCTATTTGCGCATAACCCGAAAGGACTGATCATGGATAAACTTGACCCGACGCGATTGCGTCAAATGGCATTGCCTGAAATTGAAATGCTCCAGGAAGAAAATGAGGGTGGTTGGGTTGACCCGGCCGAACAGGCACGCCGTTCGATGGCGGCAAAGTTTGCGCTGGATGCCCGTTTCGGGTCCACATCGGCAGATGCCGGTGATGTTGATTTAAACAAGTGGCTGGGCGAGTATCAGATGTTGAGTGATGCTGGCTGGCACTGGCGCGTAGCGGCCTATATTGCCTGGACGACCGTCCCAAAGAATAAACGTTGGCCAAAGACACTGGAAGGGCTGGCAACCGAGATTTTAGGTCTGACCAGTGCGCGTCAGATTTTTGTTTGGAAAGAAAAGAACCCACAAATTGCGGATACGATTGCCTTGCTCAAGTCGGCTCCGCTGGAAGCACATCGCCAGGAAGTTTTCCGGGCTTTGATTGATTCTGCCAAGACAGCGGATTATAAGAATCATCAGGACCGTAAACTATTCTTCGAGATGACCGGTGACCATATTCCGCGCTCGAAGCTGGAGATCCGCAAGGATATTGATCCTGAAGATCTGAGCACGCTCACAAATGAAGAGCTGGACAAGATCGTTCGTGAACAATCTTACCGCGTCAATGAGGATAGCGATGATTGAAAGTGTCGGGGTGCAGGCACAGGCAGCCAGCGCAGAGCGGGCACGGCGTGAGCTGGCCAGGCGGCGTTTGATGGATTATGCCACCTATGTGGCACCCTGGTATCAGCGCGCGGAACATATTGATCTGGTGGCATATTATCTGGAACAGGTGGAACTTTATATCCGCACCAAAGGCAAAGAAGGCATTGGGCGCCTGATGATTTTGAAACCACCGCGTACCTCAAAAACAGAGCAATGCGCCAAACTGTTTCCTTCGTGGCTGCTGGGTAAAAACCCGGACAGCCAGATAATTATTTCTTCTTATGCCGCAGAACTGGCTCAGGAAAGCTCGCGGGCGGTACGGGATTATGTGGAAAGCGACCGTTACCAGGCAATCTTCGGGCAGCGCTCCGTTTTAGGTGAACCGGTGTCGCTCTCGGAAGACAGCCGCTCGATCGGTAACTGGCATCTGGCAGCTCCGCATCGCGGGGTTTTGCGCGCGGTTGGTGTGGGTGGTGGTGCAACCGGGTTTGGTGCGCATCTGTTTATACTGGACGATCCGTTCAAAAACCGTGATGAAGCTGAATCCGAAGTAAACCGCAGGCGTGTCATGAGTTGGTGGCGGTCCTCAGCCTTAACCCGTCTTGAAGATGGCGGCGCCATTCTGATCATCCATACGCGTTGGCATCCGGATGATGTAGCCGGTGAACTGATTCAGGCAATGGCAGGTGATGATCCGTTATCGGATCGTTATGTGATTTTGAATATCCCTGCGGTGGCGTATGAAGAAGACCAGTACCCACACAGCGAAGCCGAACAGCGCGAACTGATGTTACGCGGAATTTTTATTCCCTTACAACATGAAGGCGACCCACTGGGTAGAAAGCCAGGTGAATCGATCTGGCCAGAAAAATTCACGCGTGCAGATTATGACCGCACACGCGTAAACGTGCAGGAGTTTGAGTGGGCATCTTTGTTTCAGCAACAACCACGCCCCGCCAGCGGTGGTTTTTTTGATGAAGCCGATTTTACGATTGTTGAACCGGGTGCTGTTCCGGAAAACTTGAAGTGGATGCGCTACGTTGACCCCGCGCTCGGAAAAAACAAGCGTTCGGATTTCAACGTTACCCTGGCGACCGGTTTTGATGAAAGCAGCGGCAACGTTTATTACCGCGACGGTTTGAAAGTGCGCGAGTTGAACAGCTTTATGGGGTTGGTAAAAGCCAGCATGCTGAGTGATCTGGAAGTGGGCACCGAGTGGGGTTTTGAGGACGTTGCTTTCCAATCCCTGGTGATGCAAACCTACCTGAAAAAGAGCGAACTGGCAGGTGTATTGATGCGACCGGTGCAGCCCAAAGGCGACAAGGAAATGCGCGCCCGTCTGGTGCAAACGCGCGCCAAGAGCGGCAAGGTCAAACTGGTACGTGGACCCTGGAACCGCGATTTTATCAACCAGGCGCTGGCATTCCCGAACGGTCAGCATGATGACTGGATTGATACCGCCTCAGGCGGGTTGGCAATGGCGGCAAAGCCACGTTATACAAAAATGAGCGTAAGAACTGCATAGAGGGAACATGTCATTATTAGAAAAACTTGCAAGTAACCTGGGATCCGCAGTCAAGGCCTATCAGACAGCCATATCTGGCAAAGCACAGCGACCGCGTTTTTTGTCGTCGGTTGCAAACTCCGGTAAATGGATCGGTGGGGATATGGGCATCCGCGAGGCAGCCCAGAAACGCTCCATTCAAAATAGTTGGGTTTATACTGGCATCAACTTCAAAGCGCGCGAGTTTTCCGCTGGAAAAATGCACGTCTACCCGAAGGGTAACGAGGATGATGCCCAGTATTTTCCCAGTCACCCCTTTGAACAGGTATTGAGCCGACCAAACCCGTACATGGGTAAGGCGTTTTTGCTGCAATATCTGTTCTGGTGGCTGGATTTGGACGGCAATTGTTATACGTTCTGCGCTCCGGATGAAAACGGTAACCTGGCAGAACTGTGGCCACTGCCATCACACCAGGTGCGGGTAATGCCGGGCGATAATGAGCGCTTTATTGATTACTACGAGTTCATGCCGGAAGGTATGATTTACCGAATTCCAGCTGAGTACGTGGCACATGTGCGCTACCCGAATCCGTTTGACATCTTCCGCGGATTGGCGCCGCTAGTGGCTGCAATTTTGCCCGCTGATGCCGACACCGCAATGGCGTACTGGAATGGGAAGTTCTTCGGCGAGGATAATGTTATGCCGTCGGCGCTGGTCAGTTTGGGATCCGGGGATTCATCCAGTCCGATTGACCCGGCTGACCTGGACGCGCTCAAAGAAGAGCTGGCCAGTGAGTACGGCTCAGCCAATCGCAAGACGTTGATTACCAACGCCCAGAATATGGCGGTGGAATTGCTGGGCTGGAATGCCAAGGACATGGACTTTATGTCCGGACGCAAATTCAGCAAGGAAGAGATCTACGAAATTTTTGGGATCCCGTTGGGCGTCACCAGTGTTTCAGCGACTGAAGCGAGCGCGACCGTGGCCGATAATGTGTTTAAAGAAAAAACACTCTGGCCGACCATGGTTTTATTTTCTGAAGAGTGGACTAACTCAATTTTGCGACGCTGGTATAGTGATGAGATTGAAGCTCGCTTCAAGGACATTCGCCCGATCATGAACCAGATGGCGATTCAGGAATCGGCCGCAACGATGATGGACTTGACCATCGACGAACGCCGCGCGCGATATTGGGGTTTGGGACCGTTGCCGGATGGCAAGGGTAAACGCGTTCCGAATGAGTTTGCAGCTCCGGAAAGCCAACTGACAGCAGGTGATTTACCTGGACATGGGTCTGAATACGTCTCGCAGACTGCGGGACTGCCACGCCCACAAAATGCACTCATGGATGACGCCAAACAGGACCTGCGCAACTGGCGCACAAAATCCATGAAGGCAATCAAGAGCGGCAGCATGGCAGATGTTGGATTTCAATCTGAGCAGATCAGTGAAGAAATGCAGGAAGTGATTCATGCCGGATTGGAATGTGCCGGATCGAGCGAGGATGTCAAAGAAGTTTTTGAATTTGCCACCAAAGGGATAATTCGCAGCTGGCGCCCGTGGTCTGGTTTTGAAGAATTGTTACAGAAAATCTTGATAAACCTTTTACTACAACAGGGTGAACGGTTATTGAATCAGGCGCGCCAGGATGGTGCTTCCGGATTGGAAGACCCGGAATTCTGGAGCGAGGAACGTGCAGTGATGCTTGCGGCTATCCAGCCGACATTGGCAGACCTGGCCAGTGATGCGGTGGAGAAAGTGCGTGCCACCGTTGGGGAAGCAGCGATTGAAATTGACTGGAACCTGGCGAATGAAGAAGCCAGGCAGCAGGCACTCAATTATGCCGGACAGCTGATCAAGGATGTGGAAGCGACCACGGTCAACGCGGTGCAACGGGAACTGGCGGACTGGACAGCCAGCGCAGAGACCATGGACGATCTGACCCGCCGGATTGCTGCCATCAAAGATGACAGCGGGCAGCCGCTCTTCTCAGCGCAACGTGCAGAAACCATTGCAGTGACAGAAGCCACCAATGCCTATGCAGAAGCCAACACCTCCGCTTGGGAACGCGCCGGTTATGCGCGTGCTGTTTTCAAGCCATCCGCACATATACGCTGCCGCTGTTATGTGCAGCCATGGAAGATGCCGGATGGCAGCCACGTGATTGTCTGGTATACGGCGCGTGATGAACGCGTGTGCACGCGCCCGATTGAAACACCAATGGGCACGGTGGCAGGTTGCAAGGCACTGCATCGGATGGTGATCAGCGAAGGTGAACACCTCGGAAAGGTGATTACAAGATGATTGAGCTTGAATTTGACGGTTACGAAGAACTGAAAGCTACGATTGCCCTGGCACCCGACCTGGCACTGAAGGCAGCATCCCCAGCGATGAGCGATGCAATGACATTTTTGCAAGGTCAGATTCCGGAATATCCAGCAGCCATCCCGGACAGCCGTTATAAACGCACGGGTCTTTTAGGTAGACGGTGGACCACTGAAGTTGAGAATACCCCGGTATCGGTAATTGGCACGATTGGCAATAATACGCCGTATGCTCCCTGGGTGGTAGGCCCGGAGTACCCGGGATTGGTGATCAACGGGCGCGAAATGTATCAGGCAAAAGTGCATGCAGATCGCTGGTGGCAATTTATGGATGTAATTGAGGCGCACGAAAGTGAAGCCTGGAAAGAATTTACGGACACATTCTGGGATGAATTTTTGACGGCCATGCGCAAGCAGGCCAATGGAGGCAGATAATGAGCAAGAAAATCCAGGCAATATTGGAAGCAATGATTTCTTTTGGTGGCTCTGTGAAAGCCATGCCGAATGGCGTGATCGGTGGGCACCTGGTGTTATTTGGCAGCCCGGAGAAACGCGATTTTGATGATCAATATTTCACAGAAAAAACATATTTCGGACCTTCAGACGGTAACGGTCAGCTAACCGCCATCAACCACATGGCGGCTGTCAAGACCGGTGATGAAAAAATCGACAAGCATCTGAAGGACTTATCCAAACGACCGTTGCCAGCGATGCAAACCGAACGCGATGCCCTGGGTATATTTGCGAAGGTGATGCTGGACTTATCGGATGAATATCAAAAACTGGTATATGACCTGGCACAAAAGGGGGTCTGGAAATTCAGTGCCGGGACCGCTCCGCATTTACTGGATGTAGCTGATGATGGCTGGATCAAATCCTTCCCCATCGTCGAGGGGTCATTGACCCCCATGCCAGCGGAGCCAAGAATGTTAAAACACCGGGTAATGCCGCTCAAAGCGTACCTGGCGTTATTAGATCAACCTGAGGATGAGAGCGGATCAGGCGCAGAGGATCACAGTAAAGGTGCTCCTGCCAACCGGAAATCCAATGGAAACAAAAAACAAGGAGTCAAGACCATGGATATCTTAGAGGCAATCAAGAACCTCGTTCCCGATTTGTCGGACGAGCAAATGCAGCAAATTGCTGCAATCCTGGGATTAACCGGGATGTCGGTAGAAACTGTCACTGACGAAACACCCCCTGTCAGTGATGAGTTGATAGAAGGTAAATCAATTACCCTCTCAGCGCTGGCCAGCAAACTGAAAGCAGCCGGTTATCAGATTGCAATGCCCGGGCTGCGGCCGACCAAAGCAGTCAGCCGCCCTGCTTTCCAGCCCAATCCGGATCCAATTCAGGCAGTCAAGAAAGATGACGTCCAGGATGCTGCCACAAAATCGCTGAATGCGGTTTACATGAAGAAATTCGGTGCCGGTGATGATGCTCAGGCTCAAATATTGAGTGATGTGATTGGAAAAGATTATCGCCAGGTGCTTTACGAACAGGATCTCGCTTACCAGAAATACATTCGCTTCGGCGAACGCAGACTGGATGGCAGAGAAGCTGCTTTGCTCCAGCGCCAGATCTACCCGCTCAAAGCCATTCTGGATTTATCCGGGAATATCTCCCTGGGTAGCATCAAAGCCACGATGGTGGAAGCCAGCGGAGAGCTGGGCGGATTTGCTGTTCCCCCACAACGTCAGGACAATATCATCTCTCGTTTGCCAGGCCGTACTGCGGTACGCGGTGCAGGTGCGACCGTGATTACGTTGAATTCATCCAACAGCACCGAGCTGTTGGTGTGGGAAGGTGGCACTGACCAATTTACCGGCAATATCCGCGGTGAATGGGGTGCAGAGACACAGGCTCCCAATGAAAAGAACGGCAAGTTTGCATTGCTGCCGGTACAGGCGCATCTGTATACCTATAAAGTAGGTATGAGCCGCAGCTTCCTGGAAGACGCGGTCAATGCAATCAATAAAGTAGAGGCAGATATCAGCGATGTGCTATCCATCGATGAGGATAACGCCTTCCTGAATGCCGACGGGGCTGGAAAACCACTGGGTATCTTACCCGGGTCGGTAAATGGCTTGGGATTGACCGAGGTCAAATCAGGCGCTGCTGCGGCCGTTACCGCTGGAGGCGTCAAAGCCCTCAAACGCGGGATTGCCAGCCAGTACCGCTCACAAGGCGTGTGGGTAGCCAACTCGAATACCTTCGGATTGATCGAAGCTCTGCAGTCTACCGATGGGAAATTCATCTTTGATGACCTTTCCGAGACCGAAAAACTCCTGCAAAAACAGGTGTATGAATCGGAAGCCATGCCAGATGTAGCCGCTTCCGCGATGGCTGTCTTGTTCGGTGACATGAGCGGTTACTCGATCGTTGAGCGCCTTGGTCTGGCGATCGAGCGCTACAACGATAGTAATACCGGCATCAACAAAGTTGAATTCCATGTACGCCGACGGGTCGGTGGTCGTGTGACCGAGAGCTACAAGTTCGCGGTCATGAAGATCTCAGCATCGTAGGAAAATTAGTAACGTAGGATGAAACCCTCGCTGGGCAACCGGTGAGGGACTGAATTAGAAAATAGAAAGGTGCGTGTAAGATGCAAATTAATCGTAAACTGGTTGAAACGCTAAAAATCCAGCCCCTGAATTCAGCAGCTGTATTAACTGTAGCGCTGTACCCGACCAGTACCAATTTCATTGATGTGTCGCGGTTCGAACGCTTTTCGATCCTGATCATGGTGGGAACACTAACCAGTGCACTGACCATGAAAGTGCAGCAAGCGTCCGCAGCCAACGGCTCTCCCAAAGATGTTACGGGTGCAACCGTAACCATTGCTGCCGATGATGACAATAAGTTTTTTGTCATCGAAGTGCAAACTGCTAAACTGGACATCAACAACGACTATCGCTTTGTGACCCTCAACGTTGCTGGCGTAGCAGATGCTGATGACTATGCTGCAATTTGTTTCTTCGGGTACGGCGATAAACAGCCAGTGACCCAGGGTGCAACATTCAAGGAAGCAGTTTTCATTGGTGGATAACGCTCATAGTGGGTGAGTGTTTCATTCAATTCTCCTGAAGTGGGTGTCGGAATCTCTGACTTTTCCGACACCCACAGAGAAAGGACAACTTATGCAGATCAAAATTCTCAACGCTGGAAAATACAACGATGCTGAAAATAAGGCGCAGCAGGTCAAAGCCGGTGAGCTATTCGAAACATCCGACATGTATGGATCGCTGCTGATTGCGGACGGACTGGCTGAGGCAGTTGATGATACGGTGGTTGCACCGCTCAAGATCGATAAAGGGCGGATTGTCAGCACAATGGACGATTCATTGGATGGTAAGAGCGTAAAAACGAAAAAGAGCGCGAGCGGAAAAAAGAATGAGTTTCTAAAATGAACTACGCCACCCTAACCGAATTCAAGCGCTATGCCAATATTCCTGAAACTTCGGACGATGCACTCTTAACCGATTTTCTGGACTGGTCCAGCCGCTTTATAGAGCAGTGGAAAGGTCGTCGCTTTGATGTGCGTCTGGAAACAAGATTGTATGACAGGCCGTTGCGCAAGCGCGGAACGTTTGGCATTTTCGATAGCTCGCTTTTGGTTGGAGGTAGTTGGCTGCCATTACGGCTGCGCAACGATTTGCTGGCAGTGACAGAATTGCTGAACGGAGATGGCACAGAGATCACAGATTTTGTACTCGAACCGGGTAATGAATTCCCCAAGAACAGGATCCGATTGCAGAACGGTGCGGATTTCTGGTCGGCAGATAATGACGGCAATGACGAACAGTGTATTTCTGTAAGCGGTTGGTGGGGTTACCATGACCGCTACCCGGAAAGTTTTGTGGATAGCCTGGATAATGTCCAGAATGACCCGCTGAGCGCTGTAGGCACCAGTGTTAGTGTGTCTGATGCAGACAGCGTAGCGGCTGATCTACACGAGCCACGTTTCCAGGTGGGGCAGATGATCAAGGTTGAAGACGAACTGATGTTGATCACCGCTGTGGATGCAACACTCAACACCCTGGCAGTGGTACGCGGCTACAATGGCACTACAGCTATTGAACACCTGCAGGACGTCAGAATAAGAATCTACCGGGTGATGAGCACGATTGTGACAGCCTGTGTGCGCCTGGTAAAGTGGCGCTATAGCCAGAAAGACAGTGATGTCTTTGATAAGACCTACATCGTTGGCCAGGGTACCACCATCCCAACCGCAGTGCCATATGATGTCATCGCTGTCCTGGGTGCCAGAAAGGTGACATTATGATCAATGACATTTCGGGCGCGATAAAAACCCTGGGGGCTACGGCAACCGGTATCAAGAGCGCGTATGACCCTGCGCCCAACGATTTGAATTCCGCCAGCTTACCGGCATTATGGACTTTTACCGGCCCGGCTTCCGAAGAAGAATCGGAATTTGAAGATTATGTGCGCATTGACAGGACAATGCGGGTGCAGGTGGCAGTTATCCCAACTGCGCAGGGTGCACCCGCAACGCGTGAAAAAAAATGCCGTCCTATTCTGGATGCTGTCAGCGCAAAATTGCGCTCCAGCCCGCATTTGGGCGTCAATTGGGTTGAAAATACCCGGGTGGTTGCTGATTCTGGCATTGTGATTTTGCCGGAGTACGGTGGAAAATATATTGGTTTTGAAATTCAATATTTGGTGACGTACTACCAGAAGGTAAGTTACGGCGCAAATGAATAAGGAGTAATTATGTCTGCACCAAGTGGAAAGAATCTAAGTGTAGGATTGCGCCATGCGCAAATTTTTGCCATCAATGCCGCAGGGTACCCAGCTGCAACCGCTGAAACGGTATATGCTGGGTTACAGATCTCCGGGGCAAAAACGTTTGAAGTGACTTTGCCGGAAACACGCAAAATCACGCATTCCGGTGATGACCGGGTTTTGAATGTAGATCAGTTGCCATCTCTGGATGGATCGAGCGCAGAATTACGCGCAGCGAGAAATGACTATGATGTGTATGCTCTTCTGACCAACACCAAAGAATACACCATCGGCGAGAGCAAGATCATCGGTATGGCAACCAGCAAACAGGGCAATGAACCACAGATCGGCATGTTGTTGTTCCAGCAATCGCTGGATGCTGTCAGCGGTGCCAGGTTATGGCGCTCGTTCTTGATCCCCAAAGCATTGGTTTTCCCCAAGCCAGGCGGCATGAACGAAAATGCAGCTGAGCACGTCTTCACTGTGCAGCCACAGGTGGTTTCCAAGCACATCTGGGGGAAAGCCTTCCTGGATGCGGATGAGGGTTATACCTCAGCGCAGATTTTGGAGATGCAGACTGTCAACAAGCCAAAGATCGTGGCTTTCAAGGCTAATGGAACGGAAGACGAGTTCCTGTTTGAGGTAGCTTACCCGGCAATATCAACGGATAAAATTACCGTGTGGGTGGATGGGGTGGTGACAACTGCTGGCATCACTAAGGCAGTTGAGAAAGTTACCTTCACTGCTGCCCCCGCAGACGGTGCCCTGATTGTGGTGCTGTATGAGTATGCATAGCCGCGAGCTGAAGGTTACACTGGATGATCTCCAGGCTGACCTGACCATCAGCACCGAAACAGTATTGATGGGCATGCGCCGAACGCGTCTGAAGGCTGAGGCATCTATCAAACCAGAACAGGATCCGGATCGCGCTTTTTTGGCTGTGGTGACGTATCCGGATCTGATGGCGGTTAGCAGTGGAAAAATTACGGTGGATCAGGAAACGATTGAAGTACCGAAAGACCTGGACTTTGAACGTTTCCTGACTCTGCCGGGTGAGCTGGAAGGTCAGTGGGAAGAAGTTGTTTATGCGCTCAATCCGCATTTCCTGCCGAAGGTAGAAGACAAAGAGGCTGAAAAAAAAAGACAGCTGACCTCTACCAGCGCTTCCTCAATATCAACGAGCAGGAAGACGACGAAGACCTCCCAGAAGTTGTGATTTTGCATGACCAGGAAGCGGCTATGAAAATATGGACCATTCTTGAAGCAGTGCAATGGCGTTGGACGATCCTGGACGTGTTAGAGCAACCGAATGCGATGCTGGAGGATGTACTCCAGATTGCCGGAATCAGTAGAAGTAAACAATTGCGGAGTGACTAAATGGCTGATGGCGATACCAAAGAACTGAAAGCAAAACTCAGATTTGATGTTGACAAACCCAGCGGGAAAAATGCTGTAAAAGCAGTTGACCAGTTGGGTGAAGCTACAAAACGAGCCGGGGAAGAAGCGCGCCAGGCACAGGCACGCTTCAATGCCATGCGTGAACAGGCTGAGAAATTACAGCAAATTGGCATGCAGCTCAGCCTGGCTGGTGCCGCGATTGGTACGCCTTTTCTGTTGGCTGCCAAAAATTACGTTGCCACAATGGGCACTGGCGAGGAAGTTTCGCGTCAGTGGTTGAGCTCGACCCAGCAAATGGAACAAGCGACCCTGCGTATGGGCCGTGTGGCTGCCCAACAATTATTGCCGGTGATGGAAAAATTAGCTGATGTGGCTGAACAAGCTGCTGAATATGCTGAACGCAATCCGGAAGCGGTCAATAACGTGCTGAAGGTGGCAGGGGCATTATTGGTAGCCGGTCAGGCGATAAACCTGCTGGCAGGTACCAAGAAGTTATTTGCTAATATCGGATCGATCGGCAGCGGTGTAGCAGCTGGTGCAGCCAGCGGAACGGCGGGAGCATTCGCTGGGATTGCGGGTGCTGGCCTGGCTTATCAGTTGACGATCACAAAATTGATCTCTGACCAGTATAAAAAAATTCCATTTGTTGCCAAGATTGTGCAGAAAGAAGCTGAATTTCTAACCAATGCCGCTGAAGAATTGTTTGGTCCGGAAATGGCTGCCAAAGTAGCCAGGTGGACTGGGCTGGTTGAGGAAGCTGGAGACGCGTTAGAAGACACTCCACAAAATACTTTCACTGATACACAAATGAATGCTTTTATGAGTTACAAGGATGCAGAAAACGGCGCTCTGGTAGATTACAACAAAAATAGAGCCAAGTTGATTAGCGACTATGAGAGTAATTCCCTGGCATCCGAACGGGCTTACCAGGCGAACCGTGCCAAGACCATGCGCGATTTCTACACCAGCGAACAGCGCCTGGAAGCGGATTATTACCGCCAGCGCATGCAGAATGCCAGGACTCACAACATTGAAGTACAACGCGCAGAAGAGGACCATCAACGTTCGTTACAGAGAATGCAGGCAGATCATAATCTGACCATGGACGAATTGCTGGACGCGCAGGACGCCTTCGGCATGATCCGGGAAATGCAATCTTATGAAAGACAACGTAGCGAAGCAAATGAAGATTTCTCTGTGCAAATGCGACGTCAGTCGGAAGATTATGCCCGGCAGGTAGCTGAACAGGAACAGAGCTTTGCGATTCAACGCCAACAAAGAATGGCAGATTTCCAGCTACAGTTAAAGGATGCGGCGGAGCAACACGCTGAAGAACGGGCACTGGCCAGAAAGCAACACGCGGAAGCACTGAGGGAGTTGAAGAGCCAGTATGATGATGAACGCAGGCAACGACGCTCTGCCTTGATCACTGCCCTGCAGGAAGAACTGGGTATCAAACGCCAGTTCAACGCCGCCTGGTTTGCGGAATTACGAGCCATGATTGCAGCTGCAAATCAACAGTCTGTGGCGGGAAGCCGGGCATCCGGTGGTTATGTCAGTGACGGCATTTACCGCATGCACGACCACGAATATGTGCTCAACAAAAACACCACCAAAGCTTTGGAACGCATGGTTGGTGGCAACCTTAATCAACAGTCGGCATTAGCAGCCCTTTCAGCACGCTCCGGACAGATTTCTTACACCGATAACCGCCGTTTTGATGGGCGTATCAGCGCTGCTGATCGGGAAGATTTGCGCAGAATGACCGAATTACAACTTGCGGAGGTATTTGGATGAGTCTGTATAGCTACGAGATCGGAGCGACCAGCTCGACAACCAACCTGGAAAGTTTGGCAGTACCAACTGACGCCCCCAAAAGCACGTTTGAAGCCTACTCGGTTGTGCAGCAGCTGGCGGATGGATCCGAACGCACAGCCGGTTGGCCGGTGGCTACCTGGCATTGGGGGCGCATGACTGCCGCGCAGTGGGCACAGTTGAAAGCGTACGTGACCGGAAAATCCGGAACGGTGTATATCAAAACACGCAACGATGCTGGTACGTATGTCAAATACCAGGCGATCATGATTTTGCCAGCCATTCCTGAAAAGATTGCTGGCAGGTTTTTGGATGTAACTGTGACGTTTAAATTAATAGAAATAGTGGCATAGGAGTTAGAAATGACAATCAACAATTTTCCCTTAAAAAAATTTGAAGTACCAGTAAGTATCGCATTTGCTACGGATGCAAAATTATCTTCTGCGGGGGATATGGGTGGCACAATCATATCTGGATTAAGTTGCCCTGCTGTGATTAATGGAACCCAAGCGACTTTTGAAGTCTCGATCGATGGTGTTACCTTCACCGGACTATTGGATCCAGACACCGGGGCGGATTATATCGTACCAATTGTTGCCTCAAAATCAGTACCCTTGAAAACAACATACTTTCTGCCTTTTCGATTTGTAAAAGTAAAAACAGTGACGGATCAGACTGCAAATCGAGTGTTCAAATTAGCCAGCATGTTGTAGAAGGTGGATTGGAGGAATTATGGATATAACAAAGTTGATTGCTATGGTTGATGAAAACACTATTAACCTGACCCAACAAACCTATGCCGGTGCAAAAGTCTATGGTGTATCTTGGGCTAAAACAGATACTCCCCTCACTCGTATTAATGCAAGTGTCGATATGGTTGCTGCTGCTGGCGTGGATGCTGGTGTGGTGACGAACGACTTTGACACGGCTGAGATTTTCGGTGATCTGGAAGAGGTCACTGATAGTTATGGAAATGAGTTTGTAAAAATCCCAACACACTATATCCGAAAAGTGCGTACAGAGACACAATGGATCGACCAGGTCAGTTATGCAAAAATGCCTGGTAGTTATCGTCCGTGGTGTTTTTACGATTTTGTCAATCATGTGTGGTTGGATTACATCTTAGTTGGCAAATACGTTGCGAGCGAAAGTGGTGGAAAGCTGGAATCAAAGACTGGGAAATATCCGCTGATCAATAAAAACATTGTTGAATTTAGAGGATATGCAGAAGCAAACGGGGCAGGTTATCAACAGCTGGACATTCATGTTTATGACATGTTGCAGGTATTGTTTACGATTGAGTTTGCTACGCTTGATTCTCAATCAAAAATGGCTGGCTGGACGAGCGGGCAATATAATGCAGCTCACGCACTAACGGCTGACACTTCGGCAGCCAACACGATCGTTGTCAGTAACGCAACAGGGGCGGCGTTTGCGGTTGGACAGCCAATAGGGCTTGGAACCGGCGCTGGAAGTACGAGCGTATTTTATGGTCGCAATATCACCCAAATTGATGTGGATACGCCAGGCGCGGGAAGCACGACAATCACGGTTGATGGGGCTGCGTTCAACGCCGTAACGGGTAATGTGATCTGGAACTGTGGCTGGAAATCTGGATTTTCTTCTGGGATTGCAGCCACAAGTGGATCTCTGGCGCATAATACGAATGGTAAAAATCCATTTCATTATCGCGGCGTAGAAAATGTGTGGGGGAATGTCTGGCAGTTTGTGGATGGTTACAACATCAATGATAATCAGGGATGGTTTTGCAAAGATGCAGATGATTATGCCAGTAATGTTTTTGCTGCGCCATATGAAAAGATTGGATATGTGAATGAGGACGCGAACGGATACGTAAAATACATGGGATTTGATCCGGTCAATCCGATGGTGGAAATGCCTGTGGACGTGAGCTCAAATCTTTATAAAGATTATTATTACCAGTCCTCAGGGCAAAGAATTGCCTTCGTCGGCGGGGACTGGACCTTCGGTGGGTTTGCCGGTTTGTGGCGTTGGTATCTGTATCATTCCTCCGCGGCCGCGGTCGTGTATATCGGTGGTCGCCTTCTCAAAAAAGC
>Ga0172380_10001748_pt1 | contig 36771 bp, 33 predicted proteins | sample Leawe162metaG_FD_119747 | JGI IMG/M metagenome (GOLD analysis project Ga0172380, IMG submission 119747) | Leachate microbial communities from a municipal landfill in Southern Ontario, Canada - Leachate well 162 metaG | ecosystem: Engineered > Solid waste > Landfill > Unclassified | place...
AAACCGGAAGACTTGTTATGATGTTACAAGAAGCAGTTGAGTTCAACGACTATTTTCGTTGTTATTGCATCGATAGAAGAGATGTAAGAATAATGCAGTATGATCCAAAACAGCCTCATCACCTTCGTTATGTAAAAAACGCACCTCCGGTAGAAGCGAAATTGTTGAAGAAGATAGAAGAATACGTTCTCACGCTTAACAATGCTCTTGGTTATGATTTTAACACGGTTGAATTCGCAATAAGAGATGGAATTCCTTTGGCAATTGATTTTTGCAATCCGGCACCGGATGCTGATGTAAATTCCGTTGGCGAAGAAAATTTTGAGTGGGTAGTAGAAGCTGCGGCAAATATGGCTATCCGAAGGGCCAAGGCACACAAAGATGGTGTTAACAATCTAACATGGGGAAATTTTGTTAAAGATTTTGTTGATGGTAAAAAACTGAAAGCTATTAAAACCAAGGCTGAATAATCATGGCAGAAGATAAACTTTATTCAATAGGAATCGAGGAAGAGTTTCAAATTATTGATCCTCATACAAGAGAATTGAAATCTCATATTGAGCAGATTCTTGATGAAGGAAAAGTAATTCTTAAAGAACAAGTAAAAGCCGAGATGCATCAGTCGGTAGTAGAAGTTGGCTCCGAGATTTGCTACAATATAAAAGAGGCTAGAGCGGAAGTAATTAAGCTTCGTTCAAGTATTGCAAAAGTAGCAAAGGCGCACGGACTAGAAATTGCTGCTGCCGGTACACATCCTTTTTCTAAGTGGATCGATCAGAAGATCACAGATCATCCACGATATCACGGTGTGGTGGAAGATATGCAAGATGTAGCCCGTGCAAATTTAATATTCGGTTTGCATGTTCATGTTGGTTTGAATGATCGGGAAGAAACTATTCATGTTATGAATGCGTTACGTTATTTTCTGCCCCATATATTTGCATTAACAACTACATCGCCTTTTTGGGAAGGAAGAAACACCGGATTCAAATCATACCGTACAAAAATATTCGATCGCTTTCCAAGAACCGGAATACCGGATCATTTCAATAGCTGGAGCGAATTTGAATCTTATGTTAATCTATTAATTAAAACGGGATGCATAGATGATGCAAAAAGAATTTGGTGGGATGTAAGACCGCATCCTTACTTTAAGACACTTGAAATTCGCATTTGTGATATTCCAATGAGAGTTGATGAAACCATTGCTATTGCTGCGCTAATTCAAGCTGTTGTTGCCAAACTTCACAAGCTACTCAGACAAAATTTGGGCTTCCGTTTATACAGAAGAATTTTGATTAACGAAAATAAATGGCGCGCGGCTCGGTATGGCCTTGAAGGCAAGATGATTGATTTCGGCAAGCAAGAGGAGGTTGATACTGTTGTCTTAATTCATGAATTACTTGCGTTTGTTGATGATGTAGTTGATGAACTTGGCAGCCGGGACGAAATCGAATACATAAAAGAAATTCTTGCAATGAAAACCGGAGCTTATAGGCAACTCCAAGTTTTTAAGAAAACAAATGATTTAAGAAAAGTTGTCGATTTCATTATTGAAGAAACGAATTTGGGATTGAATCTTTAATGGTTCCATTTATTCGAGATCAGTTTAATGATAAATATAGCGTTGCTCGTTATAAACAGTATTTGAATGATATTTGGAAACTCACTAATGGGGAAAACGATTTTCGTGTTTGTGAAACTCCATTATTCTTAGATGAAGAACTCTCTTCGAAACTACAATTTGCTGCTGAGGAAATTGTTTCATTCTTATTAACCGACGAATTCAAAAAAAACAGTTTAGGCGCGATTCCGGAAAAATTAGTTGTGCCTAGCGAAGATTCTCATCCGCTATTTTTGCAAGTTGATTTTGCTATTTGCAAAGATGAGGAAGGTAAGCCGATCCCAAAACTAATTGAACTGCAAGGCTTTCCATCACTTTATGCTTTCCAAGTTTTGCTTGATGATGTTAATCGTCAGTTCTACGAAATACCAAATGGTTACACTTCTTACTTCAATGACTTTTTAAAAGAATCATATTTGAGATTACTTAAAAAAGCAATTTTAGCAAATCACGATCCGAAAAATGTAATATTGCTTGAGATTGAACCTTGGAAACAAAAAACAAGAATTGATTTCATTTTGACTAAACAGTATTTAGGAATTGATTCAATCTGCATTAGCGAAATAATTCAAAGAGGAAAAAAACTATTTTACAAGAAAGATGGATTTGAAATACCTATTCACCGGATTTACAACCGGGTGATTTTCGACGAACTCCAACGGAAAGACATCAAAGCCGGCTTTGATTTTCATTCCGAATTAGATGTTGAATGGGCCGGGCATCCCAATTGGTTCTTCAAAATTAGCAAACACACCTTGCCGCTCATTAGGAGTTCATATGCCCCTAACTGTTTTTATCTGAGTGATTTGAAAAAGTATCCTCCGGATTTAGAAAATTATGTTCTCAAACCTCTTTACTCGTTTGCTGGAGCGGGTGTTCAAGTTGATATTACAAAAGAAATACTAGATTCAATTGTTGAACGTAAAGATTATATCCTACAAGAAAAAGTAGAGTATATGCCACTCATTAAAACTCCGGATGAATATTCTCGTGCTGAAATCAGAATGATGTTTATTTGGCTAGATAAAGAGCCAATTCTAGTAAATAATCTTCTTAGGACAAGTAAAGGTAAGATGATGGGGGTAGATTTCAACAAAGGGAAGACTTGGGTTGGCTCAAACATTGTTTACCATCCATAAACGAACAAAAATTCATTTTATTACCATCAATTATTAAAAAAATTATGATTTTAGTCTAAATCAAGCTATTTTTGTGCAGTAATTTAGTTGCGTAGTTGTTGAAGTAATTATTCCAATTCTCATTTGTTACCATTCATCGAGTACCGCAGACATTTTAAAGTTAATAAAGGATTCAAATGAACAATACTAATTTTGAAAGCTTGGGGCTTTCAGAAGAAATGTTACATTCTATCAAGATGAAGGGTTTTGAAGAACCTACAGAGATTCAAAGCAAAATCATCCCATTAATTCTAGCTAACAAGACCGATCTTGTTGGCCAAGCACAAACCGGTACCGGTAAAACGGCTGCTTTTGCTTTACCAATATTGGATCAGCTCTCCACTCATTCAAAGCATATTCAAACTTTGATTCTGGTTCCAACCAGAGAACTTGCTATTCAAGTTTCGGATGAGATTAATTCCTTGAGAGGCAATAAAGATATTCATGTTGCACCAATCTATGGCGGACAGTCTTACGAAACTCAATTCCGTAGATTGAATAAAGGTGTTGATATTATCGTCGGGACCCCGGGCAGACTGATTGATCACTTAAATAGAAAGAGCCTTAATGTAGATGCAGTTTCTTTTGTAGTTTTAGATGAAGCTGATGAAATGCTGAACATGGGATTTATAGATGACATTGAAGATATTTTAAGCAGAACAAATAAAAATAGAAGAACTTTGCTTTTCTCTGCTACAATGCCTCCAAGAATTATGGATTTGGCAAAGAAGTACATGGGTAAGCATGAAGTAATAAAAACCAAGAAATCCGGACAAACTACCGAGCTTACCGAGCAAAAGTATTTCGAAGTAAAAGAAGCTGATAAATTTGATGCACTTTGCAGAATTATTGACACAACAGTTGAGTTTTATGGCTTGGTTTTCTGCCGTACAAAAAACGATGTTGATAATGTTTCATCTAAACTATTAGACAGAGGCTACGATGCAGAAGGTTTGCATGGCGATATTTCCCAAAATGTTCGTGAAAGAATTTTAACTAAATTCAGAAAGAAACAAGTAAATATTCTTGCTGCAACAGATGTGGCAGCACGCGGACTTGATATTGATGAACTTACACATGTTATCAATTATTCTTTGCCTCAAGATCCGGAAGCCTATCTGCACAGAATTGGTAGAACTGGTCGTGCTGGTAAAGAGGGAACAGCTATAACATTTGTCACTCCAGATGAATTCAGAAAGCTAAAATTCATCAAGAATATAACTCAGACAGAAATACGTAAAGAGAGAATTCCTCAGATTCGTGAAGTAATCGATTTCAAAAAGACAAAAATTCTTACTGAAGTAAATAGTTTAATTGAATATGGCACCGGTGCTAACTATGTTATGCTCGCACAAGAACTACTCCTCAACAATAGTGCTGAAGAAGTCTGCGCCGCATTACTCAAGTTCAACTTCCAGAATGAACTAGAAGAAGGCAGCTACGCCCGTATTCATGATTTATTCGATAAATCTCGCGAAACTTTATCCGATAGAGACCGCGGTGATAGACGTAGTAGAACTGGTGACAGAAGAGATAGGGGTGATCGTCGTGAACGTAGCAGCAGTAGCGACCGTTCTGCTAGACCAAGCCGATATGAAAGCTCGGATAGATTTGACAGAAAAGATCGTAAAGACAGAGACGATAAAGATGGTAGAGGAGATAGAAAGGAACGAAGAAGCAGTAGTGATAGAGATGACCGTGGCGGAGAAAGAAAAGAAAGAAAATTCAGCGGTGAACGACGCGAAAGATCTGGTGGACTTGAAGAAAAAGGTAAAGCTAGAATGTTTTTAGCTATGGGACGAAAAGATGAACTTGATGAGAAGGGATTACTCAAATTGCTAAAGAAAAAGACCGGTCTAGATCATGAAAAGTTTACGGGAGTTCGTTTATCGGACGCATTCTCATTTTTCAATGTTTCGAATAAAGATGCAGATATAGTGTTAACGAGCCTAAATAAGGATAAAAGTAAACGTCCTTTAGTGGAAAGAGCTAAATCTCCGAAGTAATAATTGATTTTATTGCCCAAAATCTTGCTAATGTGAGCGATTAAAATTAATTTAGCGACGCGATTTTTAAGAAATGCCGAAGTGGCGGAATTGGTAGACGCGCTGGACTCAAAATCCAGTGAGGCTTAAACCTCGTGCCGGTTCGAGTCCGGCCTCCGGTACTTAAAAGGCTGATTTCCGTTGGATTTCAGCCTTTTTTTACTTCTTTCAGTAGGAAATTAGAATAAAACATAAACAAAATAGCCAGCGTTTGGCAATTAGGATTAACAAATGAAAACACTTTCAGAGATATACTTACCGGCAGAATTACAGCTTGTCAATAATTTGTATAAGCAGATTGAAAATGAGTTAAGGGAAAAGAAGAAAATCTCATTTATTGAATCGGAAAAGACTCAGAAAGAGGAATTCTTAGAATACTTTATGATTACCGAAGAGACAATTTCATTCCATAGACGCGATAACAATAAGGGTAAATGGGGTGTAAAAATTAAAGATTTGAAAGATGCTCTGAAATATGCACTGAGAACAGATGAAGAGCTCAGCAAACAGAGATTCAATAAACTATATGGAACAACTAATTTTGCCGGTTCGGCGTTGTACTTATTCGTAATCATTGTAAAAGAAGAAATTAACAACCGCAAACTTGTTGGCCGTGAATTAACTCATCAAACTTTCGGTCAAGGAATTATAACCAAAATTGATACTCAAAAGGAATTTGTTACATTCAAGTATGGTGAAGAGACAAAGACCCTTTCTATGGCGCATTTTTCTATTGATAAGGAAAGCCAAGAGCAGATAAAGAGTTTATTATTAGGTTAGCAGCAACTGTTTTTCATACAGAAAGCCCGAATTTCAAGTAGTTCGGGCTTTTTTGTTTTAAACAAAAGATTATGTAGAAATTCAGTAAGGGGGAGGCAATACTTATAAAACCTATTTGTGATTTATTAAAACTAACGCCCGCTTGATCAATTCTTCTTTATCACGAGCTATTTCGAATTTTAAGGATTCATGTCTTTGTTCAATTGATCTCATCAACTTTCGCTTTTTTATCCAATATGTGTAAGTCAAATAAGAGAATATAATTGTGATTATGCTTAAAACTAATATGATACTGAAGGGTACTAAATAGTCCATCTGAATCCTTTCTGAAAAATTAGGCAACGATGTTATAACAATTTGCTGGGTTTAGTAGTTCAATGAATTGAATACCTATGCTGCAAATGTGCTTTAATACCTCTAAAGTCATTAAGAAAATTTATCAAAGCTAAGAGATGCTTTTAATGGAGCCTTTCTCAAATACTTTACTAAGAAATGTAGAATAACCTGACCATTGATTCATATTAAAATACTATTGATTCAGCTGTATCTTGGAATATTTCTCGATAGTCACTAACAAAAATGACCATTTCCTCTGCGGATTTAAATTTCAATATTTCCACTACATTTCCATCAAAAGTAAGATTCCTATCCCAAAAGCAATTCCCGATTTTAAATTCTTGAGTCATGGAATCAGCCAAATGCACTAAAGAGCAAAGTATTTTATTATTAGGCGCTATAGAAGGTTGATGATGAAACTCGATTGCTTCAGAAATTACTTCGGGCAATTTCCACTTTTGGACAAGTATACTTCCAATATAATCATGCGAAACCCCAAGAATATCTTTTTCGTTTTCAAAAAACTTTTTTCCCTCCTTGGTTTCTTTGATAATCTCTTCAAATTCACTAGAGAAATGTTGGGCAAACACTTGGATGCTAACATCGTGCAACATTCCGGCCAAAAAAGCTTCACCAAAAAGGTCCGAAAAACCTAACCTTATAGACATATCCCTTGCAGCCATTCCTACAACCATAGAGTGTTTCCAATATTCCATGTAATCAAAATCTTTTGTGGATTTGATTTTGAGAGACTCGGAGAGGGAGATAGCAGTTACTATTCTAACCGTTTCATTTGTACCCATTAACATTAAGGCGTATTCAAGTGAAGCTACTTTTTTCTGCAATCCATACAATGGTGAATTCGCAACAGCAAGAATTTTTGTTGTTAATCCTTGATCTTTTTCAACCAAACGCGCTAGTTTTTTAACGTTGCCCGGTTCTGATTTAATTGCTTGTGATACTTCAAAAATAATTTTAGGAATTGAAATTAAATTCTTCATCCCTTCAATTTTCCTTAAAGTACTATTTGCTTTCTCTGAAAACGATTCCATTCTCAAACTCATAATTACTGATTTAATCTAAGTAAAGTTTCGGAAATTCAAAAGTGTGTTAAATCATAAACACAAATCTGGAAAGAATATTTGTATATACTACTATCGAAAATTATGGTAACACTATTGAGCTCCAAAATAATTTTATTTCGATAATAAATGATAGACTATTGGGAGCTAAAATGTTAATTTCCTTCAAAATCTATTGGTTGCGATGTCTTCAGTTCTCTTAAGGGTAATATTTGTTTTATTCTTCTTCAATGCGGCTTGGTTTAAGGCACAGAGTAATGTTTGCCCGACTTGCAAAAAGGAAATCGAAGGCAATTACATTAAAGTCGGGGATAAATCTTTTCACCCGGACCATTTTCTTTGCGATTATTGCAAGAAGCCCTTACCAGATAAATTTATGACGGAGAATCACAAATACTATCATATTGAGTGTTATCAAGAACTGATGGGACTGAAATGTGAGTATTGTAAGAAGCCAATTATCAACGAGTATTTAGTAAGTCAAAACAAGAAATACCATAGAGATTGTTTTGATAAAATTTCACCTAAATGCGCTATATGTGGTAAGACTTTGACCGGAACTATTTCAATGGATTATTTTGGAAATAAATATCATTTAATTCATGAAAGTGAATACGTGAGATGCACTAGTTGTAATCGCTTGGTAACTGAGCAATTAACAAATGGGGGAAAGAGATATTCTGATGGAAGAAGTATTTGCAACATATGTTATCCGGAAGCAATCTTTGATAATGGAAGAATTTCCGATTTACTTGAGAAAGTGAGAATCCGGCTTAGTGGAATAGGAATTTCAATCTCCTCATCTACGCTAACTGTTAAAGGTGTTTCATTAACTGAATTAAAAAATGAGGCGGGAGACTATTACAGTAAAAATGTAAAAGGTTTTTGTTCTTCGGAAATTTATTCCAGCACTAAAAGTGGAACAAAGTATTCTCACACCATTTATGTGTTAAACGGCTTACCGGCAGCAAACATAGAATCAATAATTGCTCACGAGTTGATGCATGTCTGGATAACGCAAAATGTTAAGAAAAAGTTATCGAGTTCTGTGACTGAAGGTAGTTGCAATTATGTTGCTTACTTGTATTTAATAAATGAGTCTAATAATAGTACTCTGAAATTAATCGATGAAATTGAAAATGACCCAAGTCCAGTTTATGGTGAAGGATTGCGAACAATCAAAAGTAGATTTAGTGGAAAAACTGTTACAGAGTTTTTGAATTATCTCAGAGCTAATTGAGGGTTGTAACAAACACAAATTTTTATAAAGAAGGCGAGTAATCTCGCCTTCTTTATAAATTATTTTCGTCTTAAAGCTTTAGGTTTGTTCAGAATTTCCGAAAGAATAACTGCATCACGTATACTTGTTTTATTTCTAAACTTACCTCTCATCTGCGAAGTTTGAGAATAGGTTGTATACTTTTGCGAATATGCGTCAGATGTTTCAACTTTTGTTTGCTGGAGCGGCATGTCCTCCAAAGAACCAAGTTTATCATAGTCAAACTCTTCAAGAGCTTGTTCATATTTGTTTCGCTTGTAAGCTTCTTGTGTATCCTTTTCCAAGTCTTGAGACGATTTCTCTAAATCCTCGAGTTCATAGTTAACTCTGGTAGGGTATTCGTCTTCAGTTTTAGGAATTTTGAACCCTAAAATATCTTCCAAAACATCTTGCGATGTCTGCCGATAATTTGGAGAAGGATTGTTAGATCCTTCTCTTGGAATTCTTCTTGGCATAGGCTGTTGCTTGTTTTGAGTTTTCTTCTTGCCAAGCGCAGAGCCGATTATACTCCAAATAACAAAAATGAATATGATTATTTGAAATATATTATCCATTTTGATCTTTCTTATCGTCAGGTTTGGATATGGAAGTTCTCATATCAGTATCAGCTTGAATATTTTTCATGTTGTAATAATCCATTACACCAAGTTTGCCGTTACGGAAAGCTTCAGATATTGCCTTTGGAATTTCACTTTCTGCTTCAACAACTTTAGCTTTCATTCTAGCAACTTCAGCACTCATTTCTTGTTCAAGAGCAACCGCAGCAGCGCGTCTTTCTTCAGCCTTAGCGCGGGCAACTTTAAGATCTGCTTCGGCTTGGTTAGTCTGTAAAATAGCACCAATGTTTGAACCTACATCAACATCTGCGATATCGATTGAAAGAATTTCAAATGCTGATCCGGCATCTAATCCTTTAGCAAGTACAACTTTCGAAATTTTATCCGGATTTTCTAAAACCTCTTTGTGAGAATCGCTTGAACCGATTGTGGATACGATACCTTCACCAACACGAGCTAGAATTGTAGCTTCGCCGGCGCCGCCGACTAATCGTTCCAAATTTGTTCTAACTGTTACTCTTGCCATAGCTTTTAATTGAATACCATCTTTAGCAACACCGGAAACAAGGGGGGTCTCAATTACTTTTGGATTTACAGACATCTTCACGGCTTCAAGTACATCTCGGCCGGCAAGATCAATTGCAGATGCTTTTTCAAATTGTAAATCTAGATTGGCTTTGTTAGCAGATATAAGTGCGTTAACAACATTCGATACATTTCCGCCCGCTAAATAGTGAGCCTCTAGTTGTGAAGTAGTAAGTGTAATCCCAGCTTTTGTAGCGCTGATTAGATTTCTTACAATGACTTGTGGTGAAACTTTACGAAGACGCATTCCAATTAAGTCTCTGAAAATCTTCACCTTTACGCCGGAAAAGTATGCGGTGATGAATAACCCGATTGGTACAAAGTATAGAATTAAGAACAAGAAAAATATCGCTGCAAAAATAACAACGACAGATAAACCGGTAAGTGCTTCCATTATTTCTCCTAGAAATTACTTTTTAATCTAAACTCAAAATATCAATAAGAAAAACTATTACAAAGAAGAAAGAGAATTACTTTTGAGTGCTTAAATAGACGTCAATTTTCTTGCATATTTTAGAAACAACTTCATTCAAGGAAAATGAATTAACAATTTCTTCTTCCGAGTACTTTTCGCCATTCCCAATAATGTAATCGGATAATTGAAAACTACTGATAGCTAAATCGCCGTAATTAACAAATCTGCTTCCACGAACATCATTTGATTCTGGTTTTGCTTGGGAACAATTTGCAATTACTTGGTTGGCTTCAAAAACCAGAAGTAAATCAACAAGATGTTTGTTGTGAATAAACTTCATAATATTCTCCGAATTTAGTTCTATTTACGGGAAAGAAGGTTTCTATATACAATTAAATTAAAAAACGCTAGAAAATCATCAAAAAAGAATGGTCTATGATTTATGTTCCTTGATAAGAGAAGACTCAATAGATATATTTATGAAACAATTTGAACGAATTTACTGTTAAGTATAGAAAACAAAGGAAACACAATGGAAGGCAACTTTTCTGAACGTGTGCAAGAGGTGATTAGATTAAGTAGGGAAGAGGCTCTTCGCCTTGGGCATGATTATATAGGAACAGAACATTTATTGCTTGGAATAATCCGAGAAGGTCAAGGAGTTGCTGTTAGAATTCTACGCAACCTTGAGGTTGATCTTGTCAAGCTTAAAAAAGCAATTGAGGATACTGTTAGAACTTCGGGCGGCACTCTTACTATTGGAAATATTCCTCTTACAAAGCAAGCGGAAAAAGTACTTAAAATCACCCAGATCGAGTCAAAAATATATAAATCTGACGTTATTGGAACTGAACACATTCTTCTTTCTCTTTTAAGAGATGAAGACAATATTGCAACCCAAATTCTACATCAGTTTGTTGTAACCTATGATAATGCCAGAGCTGAATTGAATAATATCCTTGCCAGCAAAGACCCTAATAAGGCAACTTCGGCACCTCAGTTTCAATCCGCAAAGAAACCGGAAAAGACTAAAACCCCGGTTTTAGATAACTTTGGCCGCGATTTAACTAAGCTGGCTATCGAGGACAAACTTGATCCTGTAATCGGTCGTGAAAAAGAAATTGAACGCGTAGCTCAAGTTTTGAGCCGTAGAAAGAAAAACAATCCGGTGCTGATTGGCGAACCCGGTGTTGGTAAAACAGCTATTGCAGAAGGACTGGCTCTTAGAATCATTCAGAAAAAAGTCCCCCGCATACTTCAAGAAAAAAGAATTGTTACTCTTGATTTAGCCGGACTTGTAGCCGGTACAAAGTATCGCGGTCAGTTTGAAGAGAGAATGAAAGCATTAATGACTGAACTTGAAAAAGCTGATGACGTAATTTTATTTATTGATGAACTTCATACTATTGTAGGCGCCGGCGGTGCTTCCGGTTCATTGGACGCATCAAATATGTTCAAACCGGCACTGGCCAGAGGCGATATTCAATGCATAGGGGCAACTACATTGGATGAATACCGTAAGTTCATCGAGACGGATGGTGCGCTGGATCGACGATTCCAAAAAGTAATGGTCGATCCTCCTACACCAGACCAGACTATTCAGATTCTGGAAAGCATCAAGTTTAAGTATGAACAGCATCACCATGTTCGTTATTCTACAGCAGCAATTGAAAACGCTGTAAGAATGAGTGAGCGCTACATTACTGACAGATATTTGCCGGATAAAGCCATAGATGTTATTGACGAAGCTGGTTCACGCGTACACATGGGTAATTTCACTGTTCCGGAAGATATTCTTAAGCTCGAAGAGAGCATCGAAAAAGTTAAGCAAGAGAAAATTCAAGTTGTAAAACAGCAAGATTATGAAGAAGCAGCACGCTTGCGTGATAAAGAAAGAACTTTACAGTCTGATCTGGAAGTTGCCAAACAAGAGTGGGATGCTAAAACAAAAGATCTCGTTCATGATGTAAGCGAAGATGATATTGCAACTGTTGTTTCTATGATGACTGGGATTCCGGTTACTAGAGTTGTCCAAGCAGAGTCTGAAAAATTGATGAAAATGGAACAGGCTCTAAAAGGAAGAATTATTGGACAAGATGAGGCTGTACTTAAACTTACAAAAGCAATTCGCAGAACTCGTGCCGGATTGAAAAGTCCAACTAAACCAATTGGAACATTCATATTCTTAGGTCCGACCGGAGTTGGTAAGACTGAATTGACCAAAGAGTTAGCCAGATATCTGTTCGATAGCGAAGATGCGCTTATACGCATTGATATGAGCGAATATATGGAGAAGTTTGCTGTATCTAGGCTTGTCGGTGCGCCTCCCGGATATGTTGGTTACGATGAAGGCGGTCAGCTGACAGAAAGAGTTCGCAGAAAGCCATACTCAGTTGTTCTATTTGATGAAATTGAAAAAGCCCATCCTGATGTGTTTAATTTGCTTCTACAAGTTCTTGATGATGGAATTCTTACAGATAGTTTAGGTAGAAGAGTTGATTTCAAGAACACAATTATAATTATGACTTCCAACGTGGGTACGAAGGAAATTAAAGCGGGTGGCGGTTTCGGTTTTGGCGGAGAAACAGCAGAAGACCACTACACAGCGTTGAAGAATACTGTTGAAGATGCCATGAAGCGTCTTTTCAATCCGGAATTCTTAAATAGAATTGATGAGTCTATCGTTTTCAGAAGCTTAGACAAGGAAGACATTAAGAAGATTATTATGATCGAAATGAAAGACTTGATTAAGAATTTGAATGCGAATAAGATGGAGATTGTGCTTGAACAATCTGCCCAAGATTTTCTGGCCGATAAAGGATTTGATCCGAAATTTGGAGCAAGACCGCTAAAAAGAGCAATTCAAAAGTATGTTGAAGATCCATTAGCAGAAGAATTGCTTATGAATACGATTCGCGAAGGAGATAAAATAGTCGTATCTCATAATACTTCTAAGGACGAATTGATTTTTGTCCCTTCAAAGCCCGAAGTTAGTGAAGAAAAAGATAGTGAAGCTAAGCAAACGGTTGAGTAGTGTATGTAAAATGCTAAGAAATAGTCGGTTATAAGTTTTAGCTGACAATTTCTTAGCTTTTTTAAAAAAAGTGTAAATCCGTTCAATTAAGAATAAAGCGAGATGGTTGATGAGCACTCAAAATTTATTAGATGTTTTTATTGAAACAAATGCCCTTTTGAATGGGCATTTTTTATTGACATCCGGACGTCATAGTAATCAATATTTTCAATGCGCAAAAGTATTGCAGCATCCGCAGCACAATGAATTAATCTGTTCGAAAATAGCTGATCATTTTAGGGATCACGAAATTGATTTTGTTATATCGCCAGCAATTGGTGGAATTGTGGTAGGACAAGAAGTTGCCCGACAACTTAAAAAGCAATCCATTTTTGCCGAACGTGAGGACAAAGTTTTGACACTTCGCCGAGGTTTTCAAATTGAAGAGGGTAAAAAATATTTAGTGTGCGAGGATGTTGTTACTACTGGCGGCTCTGTCTTTGAGGTAATTGACATTGTAAAGAATAATGGTGGAATTGTTGCCGGTGTTGGCTTTATCGTAGATAGAAGCAATAATAAAGTACAGTTTGGTGTTCCTCAGTTTAGTACTCTACAATTGGAGGTAGTTTCTTACTCGCCGGAAGAATGTCCTTTATGCAAGCAAATCATTCCATTTGTCAAACCGGGTTCTCGTAAAGTAAATCCATAAAGGTGTATAAATGAAAAAGATAATTTTATTTTTAGTTTTATTTGTTGTTTCGGTTAATGCGCAGATTAAGTTTGATGATTACTTTGTTGATAAAACTCTGCGGTTCGACTTTTACCATACCGGAGACCGTACTTCCGAAACTATATCTTATGATAAAATGATAGAAGAAGGCGTTTGGAGCGGTTCAAAAAAGAACTTGCTTGATAAACTTCAGTATGGTCATTATTTAGTTAAAGTTGTTAACCCGGATGATAATCAAGAAATATATTCACGTGGATTTTCAACTTTGTATCAAGAGTGGCAGACAACTGAAGAATCAAAGAACATTGTACGTTCTATGTCGGGTTCTGTGCGTTTTCCTTTTCCAAAGAATAAGGTTCTAGTAGAGATTTACAGAAGAGACCGAAAGAATATTTTTCAGAAACTATTTAAAAGAGAAATCGACTCTTCTAGCTATTTCATTATAAAAGAAAAGGTTAAGCCATTTGCTTCTTTCAAAGTTCACTATTCCGGAGAACCTTCTGAAAAACTTGATATTGTATTTATACCTGAAGGTTACACAAAAGAAGAGATGACAAAATTTAAAGATGACTGCTTACGATTTGCCGGATATTTATTTAGTTATTCTCCATTTAAAGAGAATGAAGCAAAAATAAATGTTTGGGGAGTTGAAGCACCTTCGAGCGAAAGTGAAACAGACATTCCCGGTAAAGGTATTTGGAAGCAGACGATTTTGAATTCCGGTTTTTACACTTTCGACAGTGAGCGGTATCTGATGACTAGCGATTACCACACTGTAAAAGATGTTGCTGCTAATGCTCCGTACGATCAAATATTTATAATTGCCAACACTAAAAAATATGGTGGCGGAGCTATCTACAATTTCTACTCAATGACAAGTGCATACGATGCGCGCGCAAATCAAATATTTGTTCATGAATTTGCTCATGGTTTAGCCGGTTTAGCTGATGAATATGGAAACGACAACACTTATCAAGATATGTATCCGACTGATGTTGAACCCTGGGAACCAAATCTGACGACAATGGTCAATTTTGAGAGCAAGTGGAAGAATTTGATTGAAGAGGGAACTCCAATTCCAACACCTTCAGAAGAAAAGTATAAAAGTAAAATTGGAGTTTTTGAAGGTGGCGGTTACGTTGCTAAAGGAGTTTATAGACCGACCCACAATAGTATTATGAATTCATTTACTTCTAATGAATTTAATTTAGTGTGCAAACAAGTTTTGGAAAAAGTAATCAACTTTTATGCGGAATAATGGAACAAAGAAAACTATATAAAACTATTGAATCGGTAGCTTCCAAGGATTTTAATACAGATACTGATCTTCTTGCCGATGTTTTAAAACAAATCATTAGTAATGAAGCTATTCAACTTAAGGGCGGGCGCATTTGGAAGTTTGAACCAAGAAGAAAAGCTTATAGATTGATTTTTCAAACCGGTAAGGTTCAAAAAATTCAAGAAGATTTTCTTCTCTATCTAAAAGATTATCCCTACTATGAAAAAATTGCTCAAGAGAGAACAATTCTTGCTGATGAAACTAATAAGACTCTAATTAGCAAGGGTATAATAAAGTATTCGGCTTCCGGTATTGGTAGAAAAATTAAGGTTGGTGATAAAAGATACTACGAGTATTTACTTGCTGTAAACAGTGCAATGATTGGTGATGATCTTCGGGATACATTAAATATTGTAGCGACAGTTCTTACAAGTAAGCTGAATGAAAGATATCTAACACAATCAAGAAAAACTCTTATTGCAGATATTGATAAGGCAAAAGAAATTCAGCGCAGCATTTTGCCCGAGCATGAATATCGGTTTCACAACTATGATGTTTTCGGTGTAACTCTTCCGGCGCAGATTGTGGGTGGCGATTTCTACGATTATCTAAAAATCGGAGAGGGGGAAGACCGTTTAGGGGTTGTTGTTGGAGATGCGGCATCAAAAGGATTTGGTGCAGCGGCAGAAGCTATGTACATTTCCGGCGCGCTTAGAATGGCGAGTAGTTTTCAAATTAAAATATCTCTAATGTTTTCCAGAATGAATCAGCTTGTAAATAAAATATTCAGTGATGATAAATTTGCTTCTCTATTTTACGGTGAACTCTCTGATGATAAAAAGGGATTGTTCCTTTATGCAAACGCTGGGCATAATCCTCCCATGTTTTTCAGAAAAAAGTTTAATGAAATCTCATTACTGAATTCTACCGGTCCTCTTTTAGGTCCCGCTCCAAATGCTAAATTTGAAACTGACCATGTGAATTTTAGGAATGGAGATATTCTTGTTATCTACTCCGATGGTGTAGTAGAAGCTGCTAATGATAAATTTGATTTTTATGGTGAAGAGAGGTTAGGTAAATTAATTATGGATAACGTTCATAGAACACCAAAAGAAATTTGTTTGGTGATACTTGAAGATGTACAAAAGTTTAGTACAAGCGACAGCCAGTATCAAGATGATAAAACAATTGTTGTAATTAAGAGAAATGATAAGAATGAGCCTAGTCCAAAAACTATTTAATGCCGGAGTTGTAGGCGCCGGCGGTGCCGGATTTCCTACTCATGTAAAAGCTAAATCGACAGTTGAATTTGTCTTGGTTAACGGCGCTGAGTGTGAACCTTTGATTCACAAAGATTTTGAATTGATGTGCAACTTTCCGGATGAGATTGTAAGCGGCGTAGAATTGATGACAAGTCAGACTTCCGCTAAGAAAGCTTACTTTGGCATTAAAGCTAAAAATGCGAATGCAATTGATGAAATTGAAAAGAGAATCATAGATAGTAAAACTGAAATGTGTCTGCTTGGCGATTTCTATCCAAGCGGGGATGAATATGAATTAGTTTATGCTGCTACTAAAAGATTAATTCCGCCGCACGGCTTGCCACTTGATGTTGGCTGTGTTGTAAATAATGTTGAGACATTTTATAATATCTCACGCGCAGTAAAGGATATCCCGGTTACTCAAAAGTTTGTATCTGTTGCCGGTTGTGTAAAAAAGCCCTCTTCTTTTTTTGTACCGATCGGGACAAGTTTCCAAGAAATTCTTAATCATGCCGGCGGTTCAACTATTTCCGATTTTGGAATATTTGTCAGCGGTCTGCTTATGGGAAGGCTTACATTTGATTTGTCGGAAGTGGTAACAAAGACTACAAGCGGAATAATAATTCTTCCAAAGGATCATTATTTAATCAACAGGATGGAACGCCCTAAAACAAGTATGAACCGGATCGGCAAATCGGCGTGCGATCAATGCAGCTATTGTACTGAATTCTGTCCCCGCTATTTACTTGGTTATGATGTCCAGCCCCATAAGGTTATGCGTTCACTTGTGTTTTCAACAAGCGGTTCAGCTGTGTGGAATCAATATGCCGATCTTTGCTGTTCATGCGGATTGTGTTCGCTTTATTCCTGTCCGGAAGATTTATATCCACGCGAAGCATGCGATCAGGGCAAAGCTGAATTGAGAAAACAAGGTAAGAAATATGAACAGCTAAAGCCGGTTAAGGTTCATCCAATTAAAGAGGGAAGAAGAGTTCCATTAAAACAATTGATGAAAAGAATGGATGTTCTTAAGTATGATAATCATACTCCTTTTGTTAAAGAGAGTCCTAAGCCTGCACAAGTTAAAATTATGCTGAAACAGCATGTTGGCGCGCCGGCAGTTCCGGTTATTAAACTCGGAGCTATTGTTAATGAAGGAACTCTCATTGCCGACATTGAAGAGGGAAAACTTGGCGCTAAAGTTCACGCTTCAATCAGCGGAAAAGTAACTCATGTTTCAGAAGAGTTTATTAGAATCACAGCATAATAAGCATCACGCAAGGAGCGCTAGGCAAAGCAAAGAGCGCAAGAAAATTATGAATGAAAACGAGATTTCGAAAATTGTTGTACTAACTGCAATTGAATTGCACAAATCGCTAGGACCCGGTTTATTGGAATCAGTTTATGAAAATGCTTTGGCTTTTGATCTTAGAGTAGAAGGTTTATCAGTAGAACAACAAGTTCCTATGCCGCTTGTTTATAAAAATAATAAATTCGAAGTAGGTTATAGGCTTGATATTCTAGTAAACAAAAAAGTAATTCTTGAATTGAAGGCTGTTGAGACGTTATTACCTGTGCACTATGCACAACTTTTAACATATTTAAAACTCTCTGAATTAAAATTGGGTTTGTTAATAAATTTTAATCAGAAATTACTCAAAGACGGAATTCACAGAATAGTAAATAATTTATAACCTCGCGTTCTTAGCGTATTCATTGCGTCTTTGCGTGAGGAAAGAGAGTGGTCATGGAAATGAATTCAATAGGACTGATAGAGATGACAAGCATAGCTGCCGGGATGCAAGCAGCAGATATTATGCTCAAAACTTCTAATGTTCAGTTAATCTTATCAAGAACCATATGTTCCGGAAAATATATTGTGCTGATCGGGGGCGATGTTGCCGAAGTTCAAGCGGCAGTTGACGCGGCAGTATCTCAAATAGATTTTGCGGTGATTGATACATTTGTAATTCCAAGTGTTCACCCGGATATTTTCCCGGCATTATCGGGACATTCGGAAGTAAAAGCGCTGGAAGCCTTGGGTATTATTGAATCTTTCTCCGTTGCCTCTTTAATTGAAGGCGCAGATGCTGCAGTTAAAGCTGCAAGTGTAAAGTTAATTGAGATCCGTTTGGCAATGGCTCTAGGCGGAAAAGCATTCTGCACATTAACCGGCGAAGTTGCGGCTGTTACTGCAGCTGTTGATTCCGGCGCCAAAGTAATTGCTGATAGAGGATTGCTGGTTAACAAAATTGTAATTCCTCAGCCTCGTCCAGAGTTATTAAGCGAAATGATTTAATTTCTGAGACACTCACGATATTGAATTCACTAAAAGAAAAGTATGGCGATTGGGGATTAATAACCGGTGCCTCTTCCGGCATTGGAGAACAATTTGCCAGAAGATTAGCCAAAGAGGGATTTAATCTTGTTTTAGTTGCCCGCCGAAGAGACCGATTGGAAAATCTAAAAACAGAACTTGAACAGCTATACAAAGTTGAAATTTTAGTTGCTGCAGTGGATTTGCTTTCCCAAAATTATTTTCAAGAATTAACAACTATTATCGGGCAAAGACATATTGGTTTGCTGATTAATAATGCGGGCTTTGGATACAGAGGCTTGTTTATTAATGATACCTTTGCAAACGATGAGAATATGATCAGATTAAACTGCATGGTTCCAACAACGCTTACTCATCACTTTGTTAAACCTATGATAGAGAAACAAAAAGGGGGAATCATTTTCCTTGCAAGTGTTGTTGCTTTTCAAGCTACACCTACTACAACTGTATATGCTGCTACTAAAGTATTTAATGCTTTTCTTTCCGAAGGGCTCTGGTACGAACTAAAGAAATTCAACATCGATGTGCTTTCTTTAAATCCCGGTGGAACCAGCACTGAATTCCAAAAGGTTGCTAATTCAACTCCGGGACCGGTTCCAAGAACGGTTGAGCAAGTTGTTGAAACCGCATTAAAAGCTTTAGGAAAAAAACCGAGCGTCGTTGACGGACTTTATAATAAAATTCTTGCCGTCTCTACCAGATTTGCTTCAAGAAGAATTACTGTAATTCTGGCGGGTAAAATTTCAGAGATATTTTATAAGAAGCATTAAAAATCTTTCTTGAGTGAACTTACCGTAGCTTTATAGAATAGTAGAACTATAAATCCCGATACCATAACCATTGGCAAAGTAAAGAAGAACAGTCGAAGAAGATTGAACTCTTTCTTTATCATTATTGCCAAAAACAAATCGCTAAATGGCTTGAACAGAAGTACAACCAGAAAGAGCATATAAAGAATACTGATCAGAAAAGTAAGAGAAGCTCCTTGAGAAGAGGAGACCCGGATTGGATTCTTCTCCTTAAAATTTGCGAACAAACCTCCCATACCAAAATTTATCGAAACAATTGTAACGGCAGCAATAAGGGTAACTATTTGAGAAAAGGTTATCAGCACTATTCCAAATTTTATGTTTGAAAACAAACTAAGTATCATGCTTATGATTAAAACAATTACTGCTGATGCGCTTAGCTTGCTTCTAATATATTTAGTAATTGTAACCGGTGCCGATTTCATTTTCCAGAATGCTTCTCCTTCAAGTGAAATGAGGGGAAAGATAAATCTCAGAGAAAGTGTAGTAATCAACAGTAAATTAAAAATGAATATTGCGAGATAGATCATAGTCTGTAGATAAAAATTCCCCAAACCGACGAATTTTATTCCGGCTACACTAACTACAAATATCAACATAAGAAAAAGTAAAACTAGTGAATGAATAACTTGACTTGGTTCTCGAAGGAATACTAATAAATCTTTTCTGAGAATAGAATTGATTTGGCTCGTTAAGCCGTTACCATTGCTGCTTTTAAAGAATGAAGAAACTCTTTTACGCTTTGAACTAAACTCCGCTGTAAGCTTATGATTAAGCAGCCATGTTCTGAAATAATATTTCTTCCCTAAACTATAAGCTAAGCTGAAAAGAACAACAGCTAATGCAGTTTGAAGAATTGTATAGAATATTACTTTTGAAACATCTCCGTGAAGTGTCCAGTATGCAGTCTGAGAAAGCCAGTTGTTTGGCAATACCTTAATAACCGAGGGTATAAGATTGTCCAAATATAAATCGCGGTTAATAAAAGGATAATGACTGAGAATAAGGTGCACCAAACGTCTGGGAGAATTAATTCTAAAGAAGAAAAATATTACACTTACATAACCGGCGGCTATAGTGTAGATAATTCTTTTTACACCAAATTTATTTGCAAGCAGAATTACGAGAAGTAAAAGCATTACTCCTAAACTGCCGGCACTTATCATAAATGGAATAAAATTTAATATCAGTATGAAAAATTGGTAGAATGTCAGATGAAAATAAAAAGCATAACCGAGCAGAAGCGCAAAGAGTATCATCAGTAAAGTTGATGAACTATATAAAAAGTTATCCAGAAATTTTATTGTGAAAATATTAGCCGGTTCTATCGGTTTAGAGAGAAGATAGTTCACTTCGGCTGATTTATATAATGTTGAATAAGAGACAATAATATTGCCCACATTGATTGACATAAAGAAGATAAAGAGAATCATTGATATGAATTCGTGAAGCAAGAACTGACCTACTGTAACTTCTACAATCAAAAAATTGATTAATGCTTTCGAGAAGAGGAACGACCCGATGCCGAAAGAAATGTAAATTATTGCGCTACCGATGCTTTTGATTAAACTTACTGCCGTAACTTTTGAATCGAGCCGGATGAAAGCTAGAAATTTATATTTTAGTATATGAAGAAGCTGTTTCATTCTTCATCTGTCAATTCTATAAATAATTCTTCAATGTTACTGTCATGCTGAAGTTTTAGCTTATGCAGTTCATCAATCTTATCCCGGAAAATCATTTTCCCTTTGTTTATGATGCCTACATGTGTGCAGATATCTTCTACTACATTTAGAGAGTGGGTGGACATGAATATTGTAATCCCACTTTTTGCCGAATCGACAAAGAGTTTCTTTACAAGAAATGCACTTTGGGGATCGAGACCGACCATCGGTTCATCCACAATAATTAAATCTGGTTTATGAATAAACGCAGAAGCAATTACAATTCTTTGTCTCATTCCTTGCGAGTATTCTTCCGTGCGCTTGTCAATCCAGCTGCCGATTTTCAATAACTCAATAATCTCATCTACATTCGTTTTCAGTTTATCATGCGGCAGTTCATACAATCCGCCGCTGAAAAAGAGAAACTCTCTGCCGGTAAGTTTATCGTAAAGGAAAGGCTGGTCCGGTATGTAACCAATTCTCTTTTTTGATTCAATCGGCTTCCTCCAAACATCTACACTATCAAGAAGAATTGTCCCGCCGGTAGGAGAGAGAAGTCCGGTAATCATTTTAATGGTTGTAGTTTTTCCGGCACCGTTGGGTCCAAGAAAACCAAACAACTCTCCTTTGGTAACGGTAAGATTAATTTTATTGACGGCTTCAAAGGAACCGTATTTCTTTTCGAGATCTAGCAGTTGAAGCATGGCAGTCTTTAGATTGTTATTTTTTCAACATCTTCAAGAATTATCGTTTTTAAATCGACATCATCCTTTTCATAGATGTTGTAAATCCTTTCTTCTTGGCTGGTAATTGCTGAGTATAAAATATTGCGTGCAATAATTCCGTTTTGGAAAACTTCTATACGGTTGTTGTAAAGTTTTGTAAAGCGGTCGTGCAGTTCTTGCAGCGCACCCTCGTCCAGATTATAGCCATTCTTTTCTGCAATGCTTGCTGCAATGGCAAGTAGCTGTCGTGGATTATAATCTTCGAAGGTGAATATATTGGGGAAGTAAGAAACAATTCCCGGGTGGGAATTTATCATCTTATGCATTTCGTTTGTTGTGCCGGAAAGAATCAAAACAAATTTTCCTTTCGAGTCTTCCATTCTCTTTATGATTGTATCAACTGCCTCCGTTCCAAACGGATCATCATCGCGGAAAAGGGAAGAAGCATCTTTAATAAAAAGAGTTCCTCCTAATGACTGCTGAAGTAGTTTTTCTGTCTTAACGGTAGTTTGACCTTGATAACTGGCTATAAAATCGGAACGGTCTACTTCAAGTATATGACCTTTTTGTATTACACCAAGCTCCTTAAAAATCTTACTCATCAGTTTCGCAACAGATCTTTTTCCGGTACCGGGATTGCCAATGAAAATAGAATGAAGATTTCTTTCGAGCGATTGAAGTCCTTTCTCTTTTTTCATCTGAGAAATCTTGGCAAAGCTGATCAGTTTGAAAACTTCCTGCTTGACATTATCAAGACCGATTAGATTATTGAGTTCGTTAATCTCGTTCTGAAGAACCAGCGGATCACCTTTAACTTCGTAGGTTCTAGCTTCTACTTCACGATTTAGAACTTCATTGATATCGCTTAATTCGATAGTATTAAGTTTATCTTCAGTACGTTCATTCACCGGCAGATCGGCAATTCTCAATAATGTTTTTTGTTTTACAGATTCAAGAATATTTCTCACAATTCTTGCGTTGCCGAATTTTTTATCTCTGGCTTTATACACATCTTCAAAATGTTTTCTAAGTTTATCTTCAGCAGAGGAAGAGAGAGTTTTACCTTCTTTCTTAATAGAGCGGTGAACAATTTCAATTAATTCGTCCGGATTATAATCATCGAAAGTAAACGACTTGCTGAAACGGGACTGCATTCCCGGATTGCTTGCAACAAACTTTTGCATTTCCTCCGTGTAGCCGGCAGCTATAACAATAAATTTACCACGGTCATCTTCCATTCGTTTCAGAAGAATATCAATTGCTTCTTTGCCAAAGTCGTTTCCGGAATCTCCTGGTTTAACTAAAGTATAAGCCTCATCAATAAACAACATTCCGCCTATAGCCCGGTCAATCATGCTTTTTGTTTTCTCTGCCGTTTGTCCAACAAAACCGGCAACTAATCCTTGTCTGTCAGTCTCAACCAGATGTCCTTTAGGCAATATTCCCAGCGCAGAATAAATCTTGCCGATTATTCTTGCAATAGTTGTCTTGCCGGTGCCCGGGTTACCGAGAAATAGAAGATGCTCGCTGAAAACTTTTTTTATATCCTCGCCTTGCTCATTAAAAAAGCGAGCGAGTTTAACCATATCTTCTACTTCTTTTTTTAGAGATGCTAGTCCCACTAAATTATGCAGTTCTAACAGCGACTCTGAAAGTAGCTCTTCGTTAATTGGTATGTATACTTCTCGGGAATGAGTTTTTGCAAAACTCATTTTGATTACTTCTTCCGTTAATGTTGTCATTACTTCTTTAGTTCGTTTATCTTCCGGAAGATCGACACAAACTTTGCTAAGATTTAGTTTAGCGTTTTCAAACAGTTTCCTAATTAATCTGGCGTTACCAAATGATTTGTCTCTGGCTCTGTAGAGACTCATAAACTCTTTTTTCAAAATCTCTTTAGCGTTATCTGCAAGTATGTAATCTTCTTTTTTGAGCAAGTCTTCAAAAATTAAAATCAATTCATCGGGAGTGTAATCTTCAAAAACAAAAGTATGGGAGAAGCGGGATTTCAATCCCGGATTGGAATTTAAGAATGAATACATTTCATCTGTATATCCGGCAACAATAACTACGAATTCACCTTTACGGTCTTCCATTCTCTTCAGAAGGATATCAATTGCTTCCTGTCCAAAATCATTTGAAGCGCCTTTCTTAACAAGAGTATATGCTTCATCAATAAAAAGAACTCCGCCTATCGCTTCATTAATTATTTTTTCTGCTTTCTGCGCTGTTTGTCCAACAAACTCTCCAACTAGGGCAGAGCGGTCAACCTCTACAACATGACCATTCTGAAGAATTCCCATCGCGTAAAAAATATCGCCAAGCATTCGGGCAATTGTTGTTTTACCGGTTCCCGGATTGCCAAGAAAAACAGCATTGATTGAAATATTATCTTCCGCTTTAAGACCGAGCCGCTTTCTCTCTTTAAGAAACTCCAGATAGGAAACAAAGTTCTTTATCGCTTCTTTGATGCTCGAGAGTCCGGTGAACGCATTAAGTTCGGCTATCAATTCATTTAACGGACGTACAACTCTCGGCTCTCTAGTCTTTTCAACAGTTGGTTCATTAGTTTTTTTCTTGTCAGCAGTGGAGACTTCTTTTTGTCTCTCAAGTTCCTCCGGAATAACATTAGTTCCAATAGCAAAATATTTTTCAGCTGTTTTAAAATTGCTTATATAAATCTCAACTCTAACCTGACCGTTTCTACTGTTCTTTATCTTATCCCAAAGCTGAACATAGATTACTGAATCCCAATCCTTACGGACAGTCAGTTGAAAATTATTGCGGTATGTTTCAAAATCATTTAAATACCAGACCGCAAATCCTTCCAGCCGCTTTTCTTCTTTATTGTAAAAAGGATTGTTAAAAATTATTTCGGCGCCAAACTTGGTAGTAGCCGGATCGAACTGTTTGTTGTAATTACGGTTTCCGGTTTTGGATTCGTAATCAATATCAAATATTTTTAATGAAAAGATGTCTATGTGATTGTTCGGGTAGAAAATTGAGTCGTATCTTAATTCAGCCGGCTCAGAAACAATAGAGCGGGTCAATCTCTCTCTTAGTTTTGTAATCTTTCTTGATGAATTGGTATCATTTTCCTTTTCAAGTTCGCTGAATTTCTTGAGATTAGAATATATGCTCAAGAATCTTTCATTCTTCTTGAATTTACTTTGAAGGGAATCGGCTTTTTTTAATGCCGGACGAATCTGAAATAAATGGAGCATCGATTCCAGTTCAATTAACTCTGCTTCATCGTTGGGTTTAACTTCAAGAATCTTTTTCGATAAAAATAGAGAAAACCAATATTCTTTAGCTTTTATTGCTTCGTTAGCTTCTTCAAGCAAGGATTTAATTTCATTTTCTACCAAAGCTTTTTTGTCTTGAAATAATCCCTTTGCTTTCTCAATCCAGCCGTTAAGGTCTTTCCAATTCTTATGCTTTCCTTCATCAATAATTACAGCTAGGTCAAGCGTCTGGCTTGCGTCATTGTATTTCTGAAGACCGGCTAGAGATCTGGCTTTGTTAAGATATGACCATGCTAAAGTTTCTTTTTGTACATCTATGGATTGATCAAGATCTGCAATTGCTCCCTCGAAGATGCTCATGCGGGAAAGGAGATAGGCTCTGTAAACGCGCGCTTTTACAGAATCACCCTTTAGTTCTACAGCTAGATTGGCAAATTCCATAGCTTTGGCTGGGTTACCGTTTTCAAGTTGTGCCCAAGCAATACATATTGCTGCATCGCTGTCATCCGGCCTCATTTGAAACACCTTTTCGGCAATAGGCAGAGCTAACCTAAAGCGTCCGTTCCAGAGATGGTCGTACGCCTCGGTTTGTAAACGATTTAAATCCTCATCACTAGTAAAAAAGCTCATTTATTACGGGATTTATTCATGTTTTATTTTCGGGTTTTAATATAAGAAGTTAAGCCCATTAACTAAACTATTAAGAGCAACTTATAGAGAACTTTTCACTACCATACCCGTCTAAAAGGGCAAAAGATGGAGAAAACAATGAAATCTAGAATAATCTTAGCTGCGCTCTTAGCTGTTGTTTCATTTAGCGCTTGCACAGTTTGGGGAGTTCGCGGGAACGGCAGAATGAAAGATCAGAACCGCAATGTCGAGGATTTCTCCAGAATAGATGCCGGCGGTGCATTTTCAATTAAAGTATATATAGGTAAAGAGCCCTCTTTGAAAATTTATGCCGAGGAAAATCTTCTTCAGTATATCAAAACATCGGTTAAAGGCGGGACACTTTATATTGATACTAAGAAAAATCTTAACCCCAAAAAAGAAATTGAATTTAGAATTACAACTCCAAGCCTAACATCTTTGGATGTATCCGGTGCGAACAATGTTGAAGTTGTTAATATAAATGAAAGAGAATTCAGTGTTAATTTAAGCGGTGCCGGTAATGTTGATCTAAAAGGAACTACAGATAAATTTAGAGCAGAATTATCGGGAGCCGGCAATATTAATGCAAAAGAATTGAAAGCTAACGATGTTGTTATTAGTGTAAGCGGTGCGGCTAGTGCCGATGTTTACGCAAAAGAAGTTTTAGATGCTTCGGTTTCCGGTGTAGGCTCTATTGATTATTACGGCAATCCGGAAAAAACCAGAACAAACGTTTCCGGCGTAGGTTCAATCTCCAGAAAATAAATTTGTGTTACATCCTTGAAAAAGGGAATCGGCTTTTGCCGGTTCCTTTTTTTATGTCCAATATTTGTTTTCAACTGAGGAGTTTCTTGTAAGAATCAGAATTATGCGTAACGCAGTCTTCCTTTTGGGGTTGGTATTTCTCTTCCTAGGCTTTTTGCAGTTTCAATCCATTCTCGCGCAATTATCTCGATATTTTTTAATGCTTCCAAGTAGGTTGATCCGTCGGACGAGCAGCCGGGTAATTCCGGTATTTCGGCAACATAACAGAGATCTTCCTCACTCCAAAAAATGATTACTTCGTATTTATTCATTAGCGACTCCTAATTTATAACTCAGTATAACATTTCTAACCTGCTTAACTTGATATGCTTTTGCCTTGGAACCAATTGGTTGAAGATTTAGAATTTCAGCAATTCCTTCTTTCCAGAAAATATGATGGCTTCCTTTGATCCGTTGTTCGAAACCAAAAAAGCTAAGTAATGATACCAAATCTTCAAACAAAATATTATTATCAGAAGTGCCTCGAAGTACTTGACTTAAGGCTTTTTCATGTCTACTCATAACTTCATCTGAATATTTGAATGAAATATAACATCAAAGAAATAGCTTATCAAGACTTAGCAGACCGTTAATTATTCTTTAGGAAACATCAGCTGAGTAAAATTCATGGAATTGGTTTTTAACTTCTTGCAATTTATTTTAATACAAACAAAAATCACTTCTATGAATAAACGAAAATGTATTGGAATTCTTGGTGGCGGACAGTTAGCCCGGATGTCTGCTTATCAAGCATATAAACTTGGTTTCGATATTGCGATTCTCGAGAAAACCAAAAACTCTCCGGCCGGACAGTTAACGCACAACGAATTCGTCGGCTGGGTTGATGATCACAAACTGATTAGACTGTTTGCTAAGGATTGTGATATTGTTACTCTCGAAAATGAATTTGTAGATTACCATCATCTCGAATATCTGGAGAAACTGGGAAAGAAAGTTTTTCCATCTTCCAAAACCATCTCTCTCATTCAAGATAAATTCATACAAAAGAAAACTTTGTTCAAGAAGGGAATTCCGGTTCCCAAATTCTTTGAAGTAACAAATAAGCATACTTACAAAGCCTGCGCAGAAGCGGTGGGAGAGAAGTTCGTTCTTAAATCGAGAAAACTGGGCTACGATGGTTACGGCAACGCGTTAATTAATAATGAAGCTGATTATATCGCGGCAATCGACAAACTTCAAACGCGTCATCCTAAACTGCTGGCGGAAGAATTTGTTTCATTCGATAAAGAACTTGCAGTAATGGTTGCAAGAACAAAGAAAGAGATTGTATGCTATCCGGTTGTAGAGACAATTCAGAAGAATCATATCTGCCATACTGTTATAGCTCCGGCTGATGTTGATGAATCTATCAAAGAAAAAGTGAAAGAGATTGCTGTACAGTGTGTTAAAGCAGTTAACGGAATCGGAATATTCGGCATTGAATTATTTCTTACGACAAGTGGAGAAATACTTGTTAACGAAATGGCTCCTCGTCCACATAACAGCGGGCACTATACAATTGAAGCATGTGTAACTTCTCAATTCGAAAATCATATACGCGCGGTAATGAATCTTCCTCTCGGTTCAACGGAACTTGTAAAGCCGGCGGCGGTTATGGTTAATCTACTTGGCAAGACAAACGGTTTAGCAGAACCGAAAAATTATAACAAAGCTTTGAGCAATCCCGATCTCCATGTTCACCTTTACGGAAAAGAAGAAACACGCAAGGGAAGAAAGATGGGACACATAACTTTGCTCGGTGATTCTGCTGATGAATTAGTTAAGACTGCAAAGAAAATTGAAGAATCTATTATTTATTAGGAGTATGTGATGGCTGTAAAACCATTGGTTGGAATTATTATGGGAAGCGATTCAGATTTTCCGGTAATGGAAAAAGCAGTTGAAGTTTGCAAAGAGTTTGCTGTTCCTTACGAAGTGAATATTGTTTCCGCTCACCGCACTCCCGCTAGAATGAAAGAATATGCAGAGAGCGCAGCCGGAAGAGGAATAAAAGTTATTATTGCCGGTGCGGGAGGCTCTGCTCATCTGCCCGGTATGACAGCCGCTTTCTCAACTCTTCCCGTTATTGGTGTTCCGGTGCAGACAAAAACTCTTAAAGGAATTGATTCACTCTTATCAATTGTTCAGATGCCGGGAGGTATTCCGGTTGCTACTGTTGCTATTGACGGCGCTAAAAATGCCGGACTGCTTGCCGTACAAATACTTGCGCTTAACGATAAAGCCCTTGCTAAGAAACTTTCCAATTATAGAAAGACTATGGAGAAAGAAGTACTTACTAAGGATAAAGTTATTTCGAAGAAATAGAAATTCATTTTGGAATTAGGATTTACAAACTGATGCTAAGTACTTGCTTCTCGCCCCTGTCCCGCAAACATGTGGTGAGCTAACCCTAACCAAAGACTCGGGGGCAAGCTCGAAATATTTTCTCAGTTACTTAGTAGGTACATAGTTACTCAGTTACTCTCTTTCCACTTGATATTCCAAACTTCAATTATTATGTTGCAAAAAGATAATGGGGTTCCATTCCGTAAAATTGGGGAACCAAAAAAGCAGTGATTAGTAATTAGTGATTTTCTTTGGTAGAAATAAGTTGTAAGTCCAGATAGATTTAGAACAAACAGATAGTAAACGCACTGATATTTTTCCGCTTAAGGTGGAATGGTTATGAGCGAGCAGGTAATTAAATCCGGAGTAAAGAAGGTCAGACTGTTGGATGAAGTGCGTATTTCTTTGCGAACAAATCATTATTCTATAAAAACAGAAGAGAGTTATGTCTCGTGGATAAGGAGATTTATTATATTCAACAATAAAGTTCATCCACAGATGCTAGGTAGTGAGCATATTAAAAACTTTTTGAATTACCTTGCAGTGAATAGGCATGTTTCAGCTTCGACGCAAAACCAAGCTTTAAACGGAGTTTTGTATCTATACAAAAACTTACTGAAGAAAGATGTAGGATGGATTGATGATATAAGATTTGCTCAAAGAAAAAAGCATTTACCGGTTGTTCTAACTAAAGAAGAAGTGAAAAAAATATTCGCATATATGGAGGGAATTCCGCTACTAATTTCGAAGGTGCTATATGGGGGAGGTTTACGTTTGAACGAGTGTTTAAAAATTAGATTACAAGATATAGATCTGGACTATAGAACTTTAACTGTTCGGGATGGGAAAGGAGGGAAAGATAGGATTACTATTTTGCCGGATAGTATAATTATTGAATTAAAAGATCATATAAGAAAAGCAAGAAATTTATATGCTAGAGACACGAAGAGGGGAAATGTTGAAGTTACCTTACCTAATGCTCTAAATGTTAAATATCCTAATGCATGCAGAGATTTTAACTGGCAATATTTGTTCCCGGCCAAAAGCCTTGTGTATTTAGAAGCCGACAAAAAGTATATAAGAGTTCATCTACATGAGAGCACATACCAGAAGTTGTTTAAGGAGGCAGTAAGAAAAGCAGAAATAATGAAACCGGCTACACCGCACACATTGAGACATAGTTTTGCAACACATTTATTGCAAGCTGGATATGATATTCGGACAGTACAAGAATTACTTGGTCATAGTTCAGTAAAAACTACTATGATATACACGCATGTTTTAAACAGAGGTATAGGTGTTAGGAGTCCTTTGGATTAATACGCGAAAGGGAGAAAAAACGACTGGAATATTACCCAGCATTATTAAAGAGTATTGAAGTAAATTAAATAGAATAAAGTATTTACAGAGAAATTAGTAAGTATAAGCAGTCTATAGATGAGAAATAATTTCTTAATTATCAGCCAAATTGAAGATTGCCAATTCGGCTCAAGTAATAGTTATACGTTTAGGTAAAGTATGAGTCGTTTCATTGAAATATGTCTAGTAATTCTGATTCCGAATTTATTGTTTTGCCAAATTGGCTCAAGAATTATGCATTTCAATACAAATAATTCGCTAATTCCTTCAGACGTAATTTATTGCATAGAAGTAGATAGCAGTAATAATAAATGGATTGGAACAGATAAAGGGTTAGCAAAATTCGATGGTAAGAAATGGACTAATTATAGTATTGCTAATGGGTTATTTAGAAATAAAGTTTTAGCGATTGCTTTTGATAAAAATGGCGCAACTTGGATAGTTGATAGTGTATTGTCAAAGTATGACGGGATTAAATGGACTAATTATTCAGAACCAAAATTTCTAAATATCCCTTACAATTCCAGACAACTCGTAATCGATGAAAACAATGTTAAATGGTTAGTTAGGAGTAACAGTTCATTGGTTTCATTTAATGATACTGTTTTCACAGATCATTTATTCTTATCCGGTATACGTTCTATTAAATGTTTTGAAAATGATATCTGGATTGCGACTTATAATAAAATATATAAATACTCAAAGGGTGTGTTAACAGATTGTAGTTGGGATAAAAATACAAATAATAACATTGTCTTAATGATCGACGATATGCAAATAGATACAAAGGGAGATAAGTGGATTTTATGTAAAATAATGAAATATGGACCTGGTGATTCCTTCACTGAAGAATTGCATCTATTCCAATTACATGGTATTGATGATTACAAAGAAATAAATGTTACTTGCGATGTAAAATATAGTTACGGTCTAAAATTGGGATTAGAAAATGACATAAAATGGATCGGCGTATTGCACTATGGTTTGGTTAAATTAACCGAGGCTATTTGTTTTCTATATAATCATGCTAATGATAGTTTGTTGACTAATGTCGTTGGAATAATTGCCGTTGATAAACAAAGGAATAAATGGGTCTCCGCTACGAATGATTGGTATAATATGGGCATTTCAGTATTTAATGAAAATGGAGTAGTTCTTACATCAGTTATAAATGAAGATTATCTTCCATCTTTGTATGGTTTAGAGCAAAATTATCCGAATCCTTTTAATCCATTTACGAAAATTAGTTTTACGATTCCAAAATACTCTCATGTTACCTTAAAGGTGTTTGATGTTCTTGGAAAGGAAATATCTACGCTGGTTGACAAAGGATATATTGCCGGTAAATATGAAGTTGAATTCAATGGGAATAATTTATCAAGCGGAATCTATTTCTATACATTAAGTGCAGATAATTATAAAGAAACGAAAAAACTATTGTTAATTAAATAAACGTATAACAAGTTTTCCAAGCCGACCGCTTTAAACTGTTCGGCATTTGCGTAATTATAAAGTTGCGTTGTAAAAGTTGGTTGCTCTTTTAGTGTTGTTAGTTAAACTAAATTATAAATATTTATAGGCAGAGTTTTTCAAAGCAGCTTTGCTGTGTTGGGCGGCGGCTTAAAAACAACGCCGTTAGTTTACAACGTAAAACAAAAAATGTGCAAGTGTTGGCAGCAAAGTTGGTAACCTGTTCTGGTTATGTTTTTAGTTTCTTGTTGGTAATGTTGTTCTTGGTTAGCTACAAATATTAGTTTGTTCTTTTCGGGTTTGGTTGCAAAGTTCGGCTCAATAAGTTGTAACAAATATTGGGTGGAGGCTTTCAAGAATAGTTAGTATACTGAGGTGGGAAAATGCGGGGTTCATTTCGTATTTCACCTTTACAAAGAATAATTAGTTCTGTTTTATATAAATGTATTGCAGCTTTTTATTGTTGGTTTAGGTTGGCTTTTCAAACATAGTTTTTAAGAAAAAATAGACTAGCAACAATTCTACATCGGCTTGTTATTTGTCGTGGAGTAGTACGGTAATTGCTTTGCATAGTTGGTTTGTAAAAGATTTTTATGTTCGTCACAGCATCCATAAAATCAAAGCAAAAACTAACTAGCAACTCAAAACCGACCGCGCTCTTCGGAGTAAGTTGTAGATGTAGTAGCTGAGTTGGATTTTTCAGAACTAATTGGTTGTGTAAAGCTGATTAGCGATGCAAATAAAGACCCGCAAAAGTCGGGTAATTATAAATTAAAAAGTGTGGTTGACAAAACTTAGCCGTCTGTTCTGGGCGGCGGTTTAGTTGCAACGCCGTTAGGCGTTTGCTAAAACAGAGAATATCGATGAGAATTAAATCATTTTATGAGCAAGATTTTTCAGACTTTACTTATAGGTTTTCAGATCAAATAAAAAGTGAGATTGAACAAAAAGGTAAAGAATACGTTCTTAATGTTAACGAGGAAGAGTATAAGAACTATCTGGTTAGTCAATTCGAACTTGTTCCTTTGGAAATATTAAAGGATACAGAAGAAATTTATAAGCCGAAAGTCCAATTAGAAGATTATGAAGATAGATTTGGGAGAGGGATGCATAAAAGAGAAGTATATGTATTTACGGTATCATATTCATTTACTGGAACTGCTTTTTTGTTTCGATTAAAACCAAGCACTTGGACAATGACTACAAATGAAATAGAAGTTGATGAAAGAAATAATAATGTATCATTTAGTTTCAAATTGTATGAGAAGGACCCAAATAAATTTGAACAGACGAAAAATCGTGAATATCATGATGCCTTTGTGAATATTTCTAATCTTAATAATGAAGTTAAAAATTGGAATAGACAAATCAAGGGAATGGTTGAGAATCAATTTAATTCTTTAAAAGAAAAGTATATAAAAGAAGATGAATTTTTCCAAGCAATAAAAGTGAAAGTCAATCCTGCAACGAAAACAATTTTTGATGCATCACCTGTTAAAAGGAAAATTATTCCCCAATTACCTAAAGTAACAGATAAAAAGTTTGTATCTGAGCCAAGTTTGAATGTTGGCGTTTATGAAGATATTCTAAAAATACTTTATGAAACAGGAAAGAATCTTGAAAAGAAACCTTCAATGTATATTGGGAAAGGTGAGGAAGCATTAAGAGATTTCTTCTTGGTATTCCTTGAAACAAGGTATGATGGTGTTACTGCGACTGGTGAAACATTTAATAGAGGTGGCAAAACAGATATTTTATTAAAAGATTCTAAAGACAGTTCTAACATCTTTGTTGCAGAATGCAAGATATGGCACGGCATTTCGGAATATCAAAAAGCTATCGATCAATTGTTTGAAAATTATCTTACTTGGCGAGATTCTAAAGTTGCAATTATGATATTTGTTAAAAACAAAGAGTTTTCAAAAGTTTTATCTGAAATAAAAGAAGATACACCCAAACATAAATTGTATTCAAAAAAAGTTGGTGAGCGTGGCGAATCATCTTTTTCATATATATTTCATTTGCCACAAGACAATGATAAAAAGGTGTTTCTTGAAATAATTCTTTTTCATTTTGATAAAGAATAAACGCCTAACAAGCAAATCAACCCGACCGCGAGGTCAAGTGGGTTTTGTGCTGTTCTTAAATTTTGTGTTTTATAAAAGTTGCACTTTAAAATAGTTTATGTGTAAAAGTTAGTTCCGCCTTGCTTGTTACGAAAGTTAAGCAAGGCTACAGTTCTAACCATTTTTTAATAATAAAAAAATATTGCAGTTCTGGGCGGCGGGTTATTTGCAACGCCGTTAGGCCTCAAATAAGGATAAATAATTATGCCTATTTATATAAGTGAAGATGCATTTATAACATTAACACTTTCTGCAATAGAAACTTCTACAAAATATGAAGCTTCTGGTTTGCTTCTCGGTTATATATCGGGTGATATATTTTATATACAAAATACAATCCCTTACCAAATAGCTGAACGAAAATCTGATTCAGTATCTGTTCCAAGAGCAAAAAAAAAGCGAATGGAAAGAGTGTTTGATAATTACATGAAATACAGAATCATCGGTGAATTCCATACACATCCTGAAGGTAATATAGAACTTAGTGAAAGTGATAAGGAGTTTATAAGAGATCGCAATTATAATCTTGAAATAGTTGTCTCTATTAGGAAAGATGAATGTAAAAGTCCCTGGCATTATGAAAAAGGTGTTCTTTCTGGTAGCATAGACAAATATTTTATTGAAATAGGTTGTTGGAGAGTAAAAGAACAACGTGTTTCTAAACTTACAATACGCTGTCCTTTTGCAGTTGGTTTTGATTTTGTGCCGCCACTAAAGAAAAAGGCCTAACCTGCAACTCAAAACCGACTGCTATAGTCGGTCGTGGTATTTGCAGAATAGTTTGGTTGTGAAAGAAAATATTGTAGTAATTAAATAACATAAACAGTAAATCGTGGTGTTGGTAGCGTAAACCTTTTGGCAGCGGTTTAGTTGCCACGCCGTTAGGCATTTACAAAATGGAGAATTATATATGATCGATGTAAAACAAGCTGTTGAAGCTGCTGTAAAATATTTTACGGATTTATATGCTGGTAAACATTATGACCTTGCTCTTGAGGAGGTTGAATTAAATAGTGATGAAACTTTTTGGCTTATTACACTTGGTTTCGATACCGAACAAAAAGCATCCTATACGTTGCCAATGGTTTCTGCAAAGAGAAAGTATAAAATTTTCAAAGTTGATTCAAAGACTGGTAAAGTGTGGTCAATGAAAATCAGAGAAATCTAATGAATTCATATTATGAAGAGGTATCAAAAAAATATTTTAAGCGTGGGATAATAATTGACACTAATATTCTGTTGCTTTATATAGTTGGGGTATTTGATATAAATCGTATTCAAAACTTTAAACGGACTAAACAATTCATTGTACAAGATTTTCAGTTATTATTTGAATACCTATCAAAATATGATAAAATTCTCACAACTCCATACATACTTACAGAGGTTAACAGTTTTTTAAATCAAATAGATTTTCAAAGTAAAGATGAAATCTTTAATTCATTTTCAACCATTATTAATAATATCAATGAACAAAATTATAACAGTACTAATTTATGCATGAATAATGATTTTAAGAAATTTGGTTTGACAGATATATCTATTTATGAGCTTTCGAAGAGCCCTTTTATTGTATTAACTGATGATTTAAAATTATCAAATTATCTAGCTAATAAAAATATCGATGTAATAAATTTTAATCATATTCGTCCTTTAAATTGGTAATGCCTAACAAGCAAATCAACCCGCCCGCGATATTCAAGCGGGGTAGGTGCAGTTCTTAAGTTTTGTGTTTTATGCAAGTTGCTCTTTAAATTAGTATATGTTGTAAAGTTAGTACCGCCGCGCTTGCGAGGAAAGATAAGCACGGCTACAGTTCTAAACATTTTTAATAATAAAAAAATATTGTAATTCTGGGCGGCGGGTTATTTGCAACGCCGTTAGCCTTCTAAAATTATAGGAGTAATAATTATGTCTTTCTCGAAAGAAATTTCTGAAATGGCATTGTTGCTTTCCGGACGGTGTTGTTGTATTTGCCATAAATTTTGCGGGAACAAAATAGAGCTTCACCATATAATTCCTGAATCTGAAGGTGGACAAGATACTTTTGAAAATTGTATTCCATTGTGTTTTGATTGTCACGCTGAAGTTGGTAATTATAATGACAAACATCCAAAAGGTAAAAAATATTCAACTTCAGAATTGAAGAAGCATCGAGATGCGTGGTATTCAAATGTTAAATCACTAAACAGTAGTGAAACGAATCCATCTTCTACAATAAATCAATCAGTCAGTGGCAAAAATAATGTTGTAGCTGGTGGAGATATTACTTACACTCAAAAATTCACCAAACGAAATGAGGTAATACCTGATGCCGGCGGACGCCATATTACAGATAACGAAGCATTTGAAATAAAAGAAAAAGTTAAAAAGTATTCTGAATTAATGAAGGAAGCTGGTTTAGACCCCAATCCAGCTAAACTTTGGAGTAGATTATATAAGCATTTTCAAGTTGCTAGCTACCGAGAGATTCCTTTTGGCTGCGCCGATGAGGCGATGAAAATAATAATAATTGAAACCGCAAAGGCACGTCCAAAAGTAAGAAGGCGAAATCCAGAGGCTTGGAGAAAACAATATTATAATGCTATTTGGGCAGAAGTTAATCAATTAGGTATGTTGAAAGAAGAAATATATGATTTTGCTTATGCGAATATGTTGTTGAAGAAACGTATTACTTCTTTAACTGAATTAACACAAAAACAACTACAAGAATTAGATAGAAAATTGAAAGCCAGATTGAAAGGCTAACCAGCCAATCAAGACGGACGCCGTTTTCGCATTTGGCATTTTATAAATTTTAGAGTTAGTCGCTCCGTATCGGCTAACTTGTTTAAGGTAGTTCAATTAAATAACATTGTTGCAAACTGCGCTTACGATGAAAGTTAAGCACAGTTTGCTAAATCATTGGCAGTTGTTTTTTATTCGGCATTCTTGTTCTGGGGCGCCGCTTATTGGCAACGCCGTTATATGAAGTCCCTTTGGGACAGTGTTTTTTGAAAAAGTGAATGATTGGGATTATTTTGATTTATGGTAAAGATCAAAGTAGCCGATATCTTAGCACGTGGAATG
>Ga0172380_10001750_pt1 | contig 36720 bp, 38 predicted proteins | sample Leawe162metaG_FD_119747 | JGI IMG/M metagenome (GOLD analysis project Ga0172380, IMG submission 119747) | Leachate microbial communities from a municipal landfill in Southern Ontario, Canada - Leachate well 162 metaG | ecosystem: Engineered > Solid waste > Landfill > Unclassified | place...
ATCAAACTCTCCGTTGTATATTTTTAATTTTCGCGTATTCGGTTGAATTACTCTTACTAAATATTTTATTTAGTCGCTCACTCTATCAAAGAACTTTTTCAAAATCGGACTTCTAATGTAAAGTATAAACTTTACTTTGTCAAGTCCTTGCAAAACTTTTATTTCGATTATTTCATTTTTTCTTAGAACGTGCTTTCTTGTGTGACATACTGTAAAAAAGCATAGTTCCTAATGTATAGTATCGATCTCTATTTGTCAAGACTTATTTTTAAAAAAGTTCTTTCTTTTTCTTTTCTTCTCTCTTTTTTTTACTTTTTCATCATTCTATTGTGATCAGAACCCAGATTCTTATAATTACATTTCTTTCTTCCTCCTCATTTCGGAACTTTACTCCCCCCCTCCTGTTTAATATCTAGATACTCACTTTTTAGTCACGGAGTTAATTATGAATAAAAAAAACATAAATATAGACGAATCTATTGATAACCCTCTTTCTGATTTAATTAGTAACGATATTTATTCTGCGTTATTAGAAAGAGAACTGATTAATGAAAAATCTGTTAGAAATCATATTATACGAAAGAAGTATCAGGACTTGCGAAATAAAGAGATATCCACTTCTGATGCAATTTATGAACTGCAGCAGCAATATCCTTATTTGCAATTTGATACTATTCGTAAGATTGTATATAATATTCAGTAATAATAGTACTTGACATACACTAATAGATACTATATTTTTGATGTGCAATCCTGATTTAAATATCGGGGGAGCATTTTAGCCCAGTGATTCCCCCCAACACTGGGCTTTTTTTCTTAAACTAAAGCGACAGTATTATGGCTAAAATAAAATCTAAATCTAAAGAAACTAAAAAAATCCTTAAATCCCCGTTTACTGATTATTGGATTAAAGAAAATTATTTAATACTTGGTTTTGGCTTGATCCTTCTTCTTGCGGGCTTTTACTTTATGGGACAAGGCAATTGGGATAGCTCTACTTCACTCGTTGTTTCACCCATAGTTCTTTTTATCGCTTATGTTATTATTATCCCATTAAGCATTATGTTTAGAAAAAAGAAATCTCTTTCTACAAAAGAAGAATCTAATGTTCCTAGCGAAAATAAAGGGTAATATAGTTTCTACTCCAAAAGACAAAAGTCTTATTGGACATAAATTGCTTCTTGCTCATGAAGTTGATACTAATGGTGAATATATTGGGAATAAAGATGTAATAGCTCTTGACTTAATTAGTGCCGGCATTGGTGATATTGTTTTAATTTGCCAAGAAGGAGATGCTATTCAACAGATGCTTGGACACGCCAAGGCACCTGTAAATACAATGGTTGTAGCTATCGTGGATAATTTAGATATCAACGAATAAATTGAATTACAATACTTTTAGAAATTATTATTATATCAGTTCCATTCTAAAAATTGATGGAATTGGTATTCAAAAAACAGTTCAACTTTTATCTTCTTTCGAAGACCTTTATTTTATTGCCAATTCCAACATCGCCTCCATTACTACCATTGAAGGCATTAATCCATCTCAAGCTGCGCAAATTTTAAAAATCAATACAAATGAAAATTTTATTAAATCTGAATTTGATAAATTTTCCTCTTTCCTCGAAAAGAATAATACCGAGTTAATAACATTTTTAGATAAAGATTATCCTTATCTTTTAAAAAATATTTATACACCTCCATTGTACTTATTTATCAAAGGTGAAATAACAAAAGCGGATCTCTCATCAGTTGCTATTGTAGGAACTCGGCTTCCTACTGCCTATGGTAAAATGCAAGCAGAGTATTTTGCATCTTCACTTTCTAAAAATAATGTAACAGTCGTAAGTGGGATGGCTCGTGGCATTGATACTATCTCACATCGCAATGCTATCGAAAACCGGGGAAGAACCATTGCTGTAATGGGTACCGGAATGGATGTTATATATCCTTCTGAAAATAGGAATTTATTTAATAGCATTATTGAAAATGGTGCGGTCATTACTGAATACGATTTTCAAACAAAACCTGATTCACAAAATTTCCCAAGAAGGAATAGAATAATTTCGGGATTATCACTTGGCACTATTGTAATAGAAACTCGTAAAAATGGTGGTGCTATGCACACTGCCAATTATGCATTCGAGCAAAACAGAGACCTCTTCGCTGTACCCGGTAATATTAGCTCTAAGCTAAGTGAGGGCACAAATCAACTAATAAAAGAAAATCGAGCTAAGCTAATTACAACGATCGATGACGTCCTTAACGACCTAAATATTCCGAAATTAAAGACAACATCAGAAGAACAAAATATACCCGAATTAAATTTGTTTGAAGAAAAAATTTATCAGATAATAAATGATGAACCGAAACAGGTCGATGAAATTTCATCCCTTGCGAAAATTAATACCTCAGATTGCTTGGTGCATCTATTTGGATTAGAAATGAAAAACTTAGTTAGGCAATTACCCGGTATGTACTTTATTCGTAATTAAATCTATAACTATTATATCAATACTTCTTAAAATCTTTCCACAGTTGTTTTAATCTTTCCTTAATATTTTTCTCTTGACCATTTTCAGAGGGAATGTAAAATTGCATTCCTTTCATCTCTTCAGGTAAAAAATTATCTATAATAAAATGATTATCAAAATCATGTGCGTATCTATAATCTTTGCCATAATTTAAGTTTTTCATTAGTGAAGTGGGAGCATTTCTTAATTTAAGTGGTACGGGAAAATTTTTATTGTTTCTTACAAAAGCGAGAGCTTTTTCAATTCCCATATAAGAAGAATTACTTTTTGGTTGCGATGCAAGATAAACTGCACATTGTGCAAGTATAATTCTTCCTTCAGGCATTCCCACTTTTTCAACAGCACTAAATGTAGCTTGCGCAATTAAAAGTGCGTTCGGGGAAGCGTTTCCAATATCTTCCGAAGATAATACAAGCATCCTTCGAGCAATGAATATAGGGTCTTCACCTCCCTCGAGCATTCTAGCCATCCAATACAATGCTGCATCCGGATCACTCCCTCGCATACTTTTAATGAAGGCAGAAATCACATTATAATGCTCTTCTCCATCCTTATCATAAAAAATATTTTTTCTCTGAAGAATCTCTTCAATCAATTCTTTGGAAACAATTATTTCATCTTTTTTGATTTCGTGAATAATTGCACTCTCTAATAAATTTAAAAGTATTCGAGCATCACCTCCCGAAGCATAAATCATAAAATCACTATCGACTGATTTTATATTTAGTGTGCTTAGAAAAAGGTCAGTTCTTATTGAATCCTCAATAATTTCTCTGAGATTATCCTCTGTTAGAGAATTTAAAGTATAAATTTTTACTCGTGATCTTAATGCGGGAATAACTTCAAAAGAAGGATTCTCGGTTGTCGCACCAATTAAAATAATATCACCTGATTCAACCGATGAGAGCAAAGCATCTTGTTGTGCTTTATTAAAGCGGTGTATCTCATCAATAAATAGAATAGTTCGCTTATGAAATAATTTATTCTCTTTTGATTTTTCTATTATACTTCTTATTTCTTTTACACCAGAGGAAACAGCATTGATTTGGAAAAATTCGGAATTTGTTTTTTCTGAGATTATTTTTGCGATCGTTGTCTTACCTGTTCCGGGCGGTCCCCATAACACAACTGAACTTACCGTGTCGTTATCAATCATCATTCTAAGAGGTTTGCCTTCTCCCAGTAAATGATCCTGCCCTTTAAACTCATCGATAGATTTCGGACGGCTTCTTTCAGCAAGTGGGACTGCCGGGATTTCTATTTTCATTTTTCTTCCACCTCTATCGGCTTCTCATATTTTCTAAACATTCTATATTTCTCTCTTGCAGTTTTTTCCTTTTTAAATCGATTATATTTTAACGAGTCAATTTGACTATCCAAACTCTGAATTGAATCAATACTTATTTCTATATTTTTATTTAAATCATCTAATTGATCTTTTGATTTTATATAACTTATCAAACCACTTTCATTAAATACAATGAATGCAATAGTAGATATTCCTAATATTAAAATCAGCAGTGAAATAATTAAGCTACTTTTGCTTTTACTCGTCTTTTTCATTTTAATGAATAATTGACAATTTTGTTAATTAATTCTTCAAAAGAAATACCCACTGCTTTAGCCATCTTTGGCACTAAGCTAAGATTGGTCATTCCAGGCAACGTATTTACTTCTAAGCAAAAAGATTTATTCCCTTGAGCTAGCCTAAAATCTACCCTCGCATAATTTTTGCAACCAACAGAATTATAAGCAAGAAGTGCTTGTCTCTTCAGGTACTCCGCTGTTTCCTCTGGTATATCAGCAGGGACAATATATTCACTCATTCCCTCAGTATATTTACACTCATAGTCATAAATGCCATGTTTGGGTTTTATTTCAAGTACAGAAAGAGGTTGTTGATCTAATACAGCTACGGTTAATTCTCTTCCCGGAATATATTCTTCAATTAATGCAACGTCCGAATATTCAAGGGCTGAATTAATCGCTTTTTCCAACTCAATTTCACCCCTACAAATTGTTAATCCGACAGTTGAACCTTGATCATTAGGTTTTATTACACATGGATAACCAAAAAATTTATTTATTTTATCTTTTGCCCTATCAATATTAGAGTCCGCATTTCTCACAATAAACCATTTCGGAGTAATAACATTAAAATGCTGAAACATTATTTTGGTCATATATTTATCCATTGCAAGCGCACTAGTAAGTACTCCGCTACCCGTATATGGAATTTCTTTTAGTTCACATAGTGATTGAATAGTTCCATCTTCTCCCCATTTACCATGAAGACCTATAAATACTAAATCCACATTCTCAAAATAATATGAATTAAAAACCGCTAGATAATTTTTATTTGATAATTCCGTATAATCTTTTTCAATAAAATAATCTTCTTCATTTTCAGGTTGATTTAATCCATATCCCGGATCGATTACTCTAACGTTGTATCCCAAACTTCTTAATGCAAAAAGTATTGACTTACCTGAATTTTTTGATACCGCTCTTTCAGGAGATGTCCCACCAACTAATAATACTATGTTTTTTGACATAAATTTTCTCTTACGAATTTTTCTTTAATTGCTCTATAATTAATAAATTTTTTAAACTCTCCTCGCCCGAAGTAAAAGGTGCAAGATTCTTTGATAATGTTTTGTGGATGCTTCTTATCATTGGAGCAATCTTATTAGCACGTTTCCTAAAAACCATTTTGCCTTCTTTGTGAATATCAATAATAAGACGAGAAGAATTCATTTTTTTACCGAGATTACTTTCGATAAGAAGAGTCCCAAGAACACCTGATATCTCAATTCGATTTATTCTCTGCTTTGCAAATGCAGATATGCTAAAAATTCCGTATCCAATTTTATTAAATTTTACAATGGCAGTCGAGTAATCTTCAAAAGTTGAATGATGAATAAAATTATCAATATATCCTTTGATTTCTAAAATTTCTCCTCCGAAATAACGGAGAATATCAACCGCCTGGAATCCCAATTCATTAATAATTCCATTTTTACTCGAATCATCAGATTCATTTTTCGATACATTACTATTTAAGGATACTGAAATTGAAATAATCTTTCCTAAAAAATTTGATTCAATTAATTCTTTTGCTTTTATTAATAAAGGATGAAGCCGATGTGCCTGATTAACGAAAAGATTTACTTTCTGCTTTGCGCAAACTTCTGTGATTTCTTCAGCTTCTTGGATATTTGGCGCAATAGGGCTTTCGCATAAAATATTTATTCCCTTGGTCGCAGCCTTTTTAATCATTTCTAGATTTTCGGATTTCGTATTTGCAAAATATATTATATCGATTCCGGAATCTAAAAATTGATCGTAACTATTTGTGTAGTTCGGAATGCTATTTTTCTCGGCAAGCTTTTTAACCATCGTTAGATTATGAGAATAAAGTGATGTAACTTTCCCTAATTGAACTTTATTCAAAGCAAGAATGAAATTTTCTTCAACGTTATCGTTATCTCCGGCAATTCCCCATTTTATTCTCTTTGGAATTTTCGGATTAATATTAAACTTGATTGCAGGCTTGATCATTTAGATACCTACTTTTTTCATTAATTTTTTAATCGGTTCTGAATTTTGCATTATGTAAAAATGTATTGCGGGGACATTTTTATTTAATAATTCTTCTACCTGCTTGTATGTCCAATTAATACCAATTTCTAATATGTGTTCCGGTTTTGCTGCTAAAACTTCCTCTGCTAATTCAGAAGGAACATCAATAAAGAAGTTTTTCGGCAAAGATTTAACATGATTCTTTGATGTTATTATCTTTAGTCCCGGAATTATTGGTACTTCTATTCCGGCATTTCTACAAGTATCTAAATAATCAAAATAAAATTTATTATCGAAACACATCTGTGTAACAATATATGCAGCACCTGAATCTATTTTTGCTTTTGTATATTTTATATCCGTTGCAAGATTAGGAGCTTCAAAATGTTTTTCCGGATATCCACTTGTTCCTATACAAAAATCCATAGGATATGAATCTATTATTGAATCCTCAATATATTTGCCGTTATTTATTTCATTTATCTGCTTGACTAAGTCAAGAGCATACTCATTAACACTTCTTCCGAACTTTAATTGTTTCTTAAAACCATGATCATCCCCCTTTATAGCCAATACATTATCAATTCCCAAATAATGAAGCTCTATAAGAAAATCTTCGGTTTCCTCACGCGTAAACCCTGCGCAAAGAACATGAGGCACCGCATCAATATTATACTTATTTTGTATTAAGGCACAAATACCTAATGTCCCCGGTCGTTTTCTTTTTATCTTAATATTATAAGTACCGTTAGCAGTTTCTTCATAATAAGCCTCTGCTGCATGGCTTGTAATATCGATAAACGGAGGGTTATATTTTACTATATCTTCTAATATCGATAATAGCTGTTTTATATCTCCGCCTCGCTTTGGAGGTATAATTTCAAAGCTTATTAAAGTTTTGTTCGATTTTTTAAGGTGTTCGATTACTTTCATATTTAGTAACTTAATTTATTTGGGAATTAATTTAAAATTAAATTTAGCATTACTCCTGAACAATTCATAATTGATAGGGAGCTTATAATATTTTCCTTTAAGCCAATTAGATGTCATATTTTTATAATAAGGACTAAAGAAATTGCCGGCTTCTCCTGTGGGCATCGAAATATAGATATAATCAGGTTCTGAATAATCAAAGATAAATCGCATTGAAGGACCAAGTACAGTTTCATATGGTTTACTTCTATTGCTATACTCTTTAGATCTATCATAAGGAAGTTCTGAAAAAGAATATTCTGTATTAAATATTGTGGTTCCATCCCCTCCCATTTCATTTGGACCGATATTAATTAGTTTATCGAGAAGTGAAGATTGACCGCTAAAAAAATGTTTTATCGTAAGTTTATGAATTGAACCCCATTGCCATCTCGAAATATCTTTTCCATATTCCGCTTCAAGTGAGCTTAAAGCATCTACTAAACTTTTTCTTATTATATAATCGCCTGTTTCAATCTCTTCCGTCTTGATATTATCAAACCATATTGAATTATTCTTCTTTAATAAATCAGACAGCACCCGATATGGTATATTTGCGACAAAAACAAATTCTCTTAATAGACCATCTCCCATTTCATCTAAGAAAATATTTTGAATTAATTTCTCCATGAATCGTGTATAAATAGAAGGAATTTGGTTATTAGTAGTAAAATCAAATTGCCATACTTTTAAAAGTTTTATTGTCTCTTTAAGGTTTTTATCTTTAATATTTATCCCCTCGAAAGCATTAATTATGTGCAAGGTAATGTTTCTAGCATAAGGAGAGATAACATCATTTTGATATAGCTTAAAGTCTTTTACCGAATGCTCTTTTTTTGAAATAAGCAATTCAATTATCCGATCAATTCGCGAAGATGGTTCCCATATATTTGAAATATGATATGGAAAATTTGTATCAACTTTATTATTTGCAGTAGCTATATAATTTTCTGAAGGATTAAATAATTTTGGCATCTCCTCATAAGTAATAAATCCCGTCCAATCATTCGCAGATGTAGTACCGTCATATACCATAGTTGGACTATTAGTTCTTCTTGTCGGAAGTTTAGCAGCGCAGACATAACCAATATTATCAAATCTATCAGCATAAACAAAATTTTGTCCCGGAACATTGAAATTTCTTAGACCCTCCTTGAACTCATCCCAGTTTCGTGCCTTATTTAAGGCTATCATCGAGCCTAATTCATTTGTATAATCTAATGCAACCCATCGCATACTTATGAGATTATTTACCTTAGAAGAAGGATATAACTGATTATATAAGTGCACTGAATTAATTATTGGTCCACGATATGTGCTTTTTATTTTAATAGTTTCTGTTTTAGAATCCTTAATAAATATAGTATCTGTAATCTCTGTAAATTGTTTTGAAACACCATCTACAACATAATTATTCCCTGTTGAATCCAATTTCTCAATATAAAAATCAGCATCATCTGACATAACGTTTGTAACAGCCCAAGAAATATCCTTATTTTTACCGATAACCACTGCCGGTACACCCGGCAATGTAAACCCTTCTACATTTAATTCTTTACTTCTGATAATAGCGAAATACCATTTACCCGGTGCAGAGAATGCTAAATGAGGATCATTTGCAATCATTGGTTTTCCGCTATTTGATTTTGCGGAAGATACCACCCAATTATTTGATCCAATATGTGTCCCTACTTCTCCCATAAATTTTCTAAAGTTTCTATCGGTATGTACAAAACTAAGTGCCTCTTTAGGAACTTGTACCCCATTTATTATAAATGGTCCATTCTCAGGAAAATCAGGAAGAATTTCTTTTAGTTTATCTGCCCCAAATTTTTCCGCTAAAATAGAATACGTAATATCTGTCCACCAGCTTATATTCAATTCCCAAGCCAATAATTTTCCAATTATCAAACTATGCTCCGGCTTCCATTTCTCCGGCTTATACCCGAGTAAATCAAATTCAAGTCCGACATTACCATTATTATTTTCTAGATATGCATTTACACCCTTTGCATATAGCTCCAAATAAACTCTCGTAGATGAGTCTATTCGAGGATAATCTCTTTTGACCACCCTATTCAATCCGATAGTCCTAAACATTTTATCGAATGGAATTGTTTTTTCTCCCAAAACTTCGCTTAAACGTCCTTCACCTGCCCGCCGTGCTATATCCATCTGAAACATTCTCTCTTTAGCATGCAAATATCCCAAAGCATAAATTGCATCTAATTCGTTTTCAGCATTTATTAACGGAATCCCAAGAGAGTCTGTGAGTATTTCTGTTCGTGAAGATATTCCATTTACTCTTTCTTCACCTTGATAATTGGGGACACTGCTCTTGAGTACAAAATACGAAACAACTGTAAACACCGTCACAAGAACAATCAGAAATACGATTACGATTAGGAGTCTTTCAAAATATTTTTTCATTTATTTTTTATTTTTAGTAAACTCTAATTTATTAAATTATTCACTCTGCATAAAAAGAAATATTATTCAAATAGGCAAAATATTTTTTTATTTAGCAACTTAGAGAAAAAGCGTACGTCTAAAAAAGTGGCAGTAATAAATTTTAACAAATAAGGTTGGAGTATCTATGAACGCAAAAAATGATAGTAAATTTCTTCCGGGATTGATCTTAATTCTTTTGGGAGTCTTTTTCCTTCTTCGTAATTATAATTTTTTTGATTTCTACATTCCTAATTTTTTAAGAAGTTGGGAATTTTTCTTTATTGCATTTGGTGTTATAATTATTGCCGCCACTCGTAATGTTATTGCCGGCTCAATCTTTATTTTTATCGGTTTGATTAATTGGACTCCTGACTTATGGCCTCTAATACTAGTAATTATCGGCATTGCAATCATTCTAAAACGAAATAACTCAAAACCTTCTTTGGGACTTAACGATTCTCCAAATACTACGATAGGTTCTGACGATAGAATTGATATTAATTCAATCTTCGGCGGAGGTACTAATTTTGTTAATTCAAAAAACTTTCAAGGCGGTAAGGTTACTTGTATTTTCGGCGGTTCGGAGATATATCTAAATAATGCTCAATTGGCTGATGGTAATTATGATATAGAAATTACAGTGATTTTTGGGGGAGTTACTTTCTATATCCCTAATGAATGGCATGTTGAAACTAAAGTTACTGCTCTTTTCGGTGGTTTTGATCAAAAAAGATTGACTAAGTTTGATGATGTTAAAGATAAATCCAAAACCCTGACTATTCATGGTTTCGTTTTATTTGGTGGTGGCGAAATTAAATCCGTACTTTAATTTATTGAACTTTATCACCTCTATCATTATCTTTGGATATTCAAATCTTCTGAGAGAAAAATGGATTTTGATAAAGACTTAAAATCGATTCAAGAAGCAAGATCACTTGCCGCAATAGCTAAAGAAGCCCAACTTGAGTTCAAACACTTTAATCAAGCTCAAGTAGATAAAATTGTAAAAGCAATGGCTGATGCTGCATTCAGAGATGCAGAGCGTCTCGCGAAAATGGCATGTGAAGAAACCGGTTTTGGTAAATGGCAGGATAAAGTCATTAAAAACCAATTCGGCAGCAAAAATGTTTATGAATCAATTAAAGAGCTAAAGACTGTTGGTGTTATTGATATTCGTAACAATGGGAAACTAATAAAAATAGCAGAACCGATGGGTGTTGTAGCTGCATTAATCCCATCAACAAATCCAACATCCACAGCTATTTTTAAAACTCTTATTTCTTTAAAATGTCGAAATGCAATTGTTGCATCTCCACATCCAAGAGCAGTTAATTGCACTTTAGCAACAATTAAATTATTAAGCGATGCAGCTGAAAAAGCAGGCGCACCTAAAGGGCTTATTCAATGCATGACCACCCCTACTATTGAGGGTACCGAAGCTCTAATGAAAGATAAAAGCATTGCTGTTATTTTAGCTACTGGAAGTAATCCCATGGTCAAAGCAGCATACAGTTCCGGTAAACCCGCATTTGGTGTTGGTTCAGGTAATGTGCCCGCATTTATAGAAAAAAGCGCAAATATAAATAAAGCGGTCGCCGATATCATTTCTGGTACTACCTTTGATAATGGTACTCTCTGTTCTTCGGAACAGGCAATAGTTGTGGATAAAACGATTAAAGAAGAAGTAATAAATGAAGCTAAAAAACAAGGCGCTTTCTTTGTTGAAGGAACAGATAAACTAAAATTAGAAAAAGCAGTAACTCCCGGCGGCAAAATTAATCCTGAAATCGTTGGTAAAAGCGCCGTCTGGATCGCGAATTATGCCGGTATTAAAGTCTCTGAAGATACTAAAGTATTGGTGGTTGAATGTCAATCCGTTGGAAAAAATGATCCTCTATCTGCCGAAAAACTTTCTCCCGTATTAGCTTTCTATACCGTTGATGGTTGGTTAGAAGGTTGTCATCGTTGTATTGAACTCCTCGAGTTTGGTGGTGTTGGACACACTTTAGTAATCCATTCAAATGATTCTGAAATTATAATGAAATTCGGTTTAGAAAAACCCGCGTTTAGAATTGTTGTTAATACTCCTTCATCTTTGGGAGCGGTAGGCTATAGCACTGATTTAACTCCTTCATTAACTTTAGGTGTTGGTACTTGGGGCGGATCAGTTATTTCGGAAAATGTTAGTGCTGTTCACCTTATGAACGTTAAAACTCTCGCTTTTGAAACTACACAGATTAATCCCGGACATTCTCTTAATACTCTTGACCTGAAAGACATTAGTGGAAATTTTAATTCTCATAAGCCGGATGGAAAAACTGATTTTACAGCTATGATTGAAGAACGATTACGAGCAAGAGCCGGTAATCCTTCTTATATTAATTCTATCACAAATACAAATGAGATTGGAAAACATCCGGATAAAGCTTTTGGTACCGGAATTTCCGAAAATGAAATTCAAAAAATTATTAATGAATTTAATAAAGGGAACAGAAAATAATTTTAATAAATTTTTAATTATTGTGTGACTGAAATCATTTAGTAATTACAAGTTTGTTTTTATTTTTACTCAAAAGAAAGATAAAATATGGATATTGAAAACAAACACAAAAATTGGTCAATTGAAAAAGGTGACTATAGAAGAGATGACACAGCCACTTGGCGGTATCAAAAAAAACTTATAAGAAGAAAAAAGATTTTTACAGCTTTAAGGATTGTTGTCTATTTAGTTGTACTTGCTGTTGTAGCACATTTAGTATTATCTCGTTAGCTGTATCGGTCTAATTTAAATTTCTCACCTAGATAAAGTTTCTTTACTTCAGGATCCTCAGCTAAAAATTGAGCGCCACCTTCTTTGAAAATTTTACCGCTTATTAATATATATGCCCTATCCACGATACTAAGAGTCTCATGAACATTATGATCTGTTATCAAAATTCCTATTCCCTTATGACGTAGGTTTGAAACTATCTGCATAATATCTTCCACTGCAATTGGATCAACTCCGGCAAATGGTTCATCAAGAAGAATAAAATCAGGGTCATTAGCTAATGCTCGCGCTATTTCGCATCTCCTTCTCTCCCCTCCGCTTAATTGATAGCCTATATTTTTTCTAACGTGGTTCAAACCCAATTCTTCAATTAATTTTTCTAACTTCTCCTTTCTCTCGGTTTTTGAAATATTTAACATTTGTAAAATAGCTAGTATATTATCCTCTACCGTTAGTTTCCTAAATATTGATGCTTCCTGCGGCAAATAACCTACTCCCATTTTTGCTCTTTTATACATTGGATCATCAGTTATCTCCTTTGTATTGAGATATACTTTACCACCATTTGGTTTTATCATACCTACAATCATATAAAAGGTCGTGGTCTTTCCAGCTCCATTTGGACCAAGCAAACCAACTACTTCTCCTTGTTGAACATTGACTGAGACATTATCGACAACTGTTCTTTTTTTATAGATTTTTTTTAGATTCTCACTCTTTAAGATACTTTGGCTCATTTCTTCTCTTCCAATAAATTAAATGGAATTTTTCTCTCAAATATTTTTTTAATGGGTCTATCAAACAGATTAAATGTCGGTAATAAAAAATCCCTTTCATTTCCAACTATTTTTTGGTCAGGATAATATTCCGTTGCTGGTGAACCGTATAATTTAACTTCACCAACACTTCCATCTTCAAAACCAATCCTCATTCTTTCACCACTCGATTTAAGTACTCCGTTTCCTTCGCCATTATCATATAAATAATAGATACTTAATATTTTACCTGTTACTTCTACATTGTTAAGGGTATCATTCATAAAAAATAGAAATAAACTATCGCCGGAAATCTGTTCGTATCTTTCCGGATATTTTTCGTTCCTTGATACTAACATCGAATTTTCAAATACTTTTATATCTTTCAATTTCTTGTCTATTAATTTTATATTGATTGAGTCCCCACTAAGCTGTGAATTTGAATACCATAAAATAGGCTGTGCTGTATCTTCCACTTTTTTCTTAAATCTTATTTCACCTCTTATTTGGTCAAAGTATGTTTCTGAATTTATGGAGTTCAGATTTTTACTAAAAATATTGACTGAGTCTTTTGCTATCAGAACATTCTTACTACTATCCTTGAACGATTCCATTGAAACAGATTTTATATATAGTGTATCAAGACTTCCATTATCTAAAGTATCTACCTGAACCAACAAAGGATTCCCTTCAATTTTGGAAGACCCTGCTTTTTTATTATCCTCCAAGTAATCTGAAAGAATTAGCATAGATTCTTTCTTGTCTGCTATTACCACATTTTCGTAGGCAAAAGTTATTTCAGTATCCCTATAATTTATCAAGCTATCTGCTATAAGCACAGAATTTTTTGAATTTACCTTTACGTTACCTTTTCCAATCGATTTATTTTCATTATCAAAATAGTATAAGGTATCTGAAGTCATCTCTGTTTCATTATCATAAAGATTAACATTACCGGTAAAGAAGGAGCGATTTTCTTCAAAATAATAATAACCGATTTTTGAATTTAAATGATAATGACCATCAGTGAGAGTAATTCCATTTGTCGAATATGCGATCATTTTATTTCCATTATAGAATCCCCTGCTCGTCTTGATTCTAATTGTATCTTGAGTAACAACTACATTCCCAATTAACTCCGCCTCATTTTGCTTTATAAATTGAACAGCCCTATCGCAAGTTATCCGCACCTCGTCCTGCGTCATAATTACATTACCGATTACTTCTCTAACGTTCTCACCATCAATCACCTTTCCGATTAGACTATCGCCAATTACAACTAAGTTTCCTCTATCCTGAGAAAAAATAATTGCCGGAAGAAATAATAATATGATAAGTATTAGAAATTTATTTTTCATTTGTAACTTTAACTGCTGAATAAGTAATTCGTTTAATTACATAGTTCTTTAAATGTTGATCCGAGACCAAACCATACCCTTCAATAATTTCTTCATTAGAAACTATCTTTACAAATTTATCTGTAATAATTTTTTCATCAGAATTGCGCCACATTAGTTCATCAGTTGTCAATACTACCCCACTATCATTTGCTACAATTACATTTTCTATTGCATACATATTTTTCGTTAAGTCATCCACTTTCCCTCTTAATGCCGTTAGAGTAGTTGTCTTTACATTATTTGAGTCATAAAATTCTATTTTAATATCCTCAAGCAAAGATTCATTTTTTTCATCAAATATTTCTAAATGCTGTGTAAAAAGAACAGCTTTTATTCTTCCCTCTTGTGAGAAAATTATTTTCGAGTTCCAACTTTCTTGAATTGGCATATTTTTAGATTCGTTTGTATCTATTTCCGGCTTAACCTTTTCCTCGCCACATCCTATAAAAATAAATATAATTAAAACAATGACTAAGAAATACTTCATCTTTTCTGAAGTCCTAATTTTACTAAATCATGAAGATGTACAACACCAATTGGATGCTTTTTTTTATCTGCTACTATTAATGAAGTAATCTTAAATTTTTCCATCTGCTGAAGTGCAAAAGATGCCAAGAAATTATTTGTAATTGTTTTGGGATTTTTAGACATTACATCTATTGCAGTCAAGTCCTTAAATTCCAATGTTTTTTCTAATAGTCTTCTTATATCTCCATCTGTAACTATACCTTCTAATTCCTTTTTATTATTTACTACGCAAGTCATTCCCAATCGTTTTGAAGTAATCGTAAGAATAGTATCCTTTAACGATGTAGAAGTTTTCACTATCGGAACGTCTTTACCTTCGATCATAATTTCAGAAATTTTAAGCGAAAGTCTTTTCCCAAGACTTCCCCCCGGATGTAACATTGCAAAATCCTGAGCAGTAAATCCTCTTAGTTCGAGGAGAGCAACAGCAAGCGCATCACCCATTGCTAAGGTCGCAGTAGTCGAAGATGTCGGTGCTAAATCATGCGGACATGCTTCTTCTTCCACTTTTACATTTAATACAACATCACACGCTTTTGCTAATTTTGATTCTTGATTTCCTATTAATCCAATTAACCTAACTTTGATCCTTTTTAATATGGGAAGAAGATTTAATAATTCTTCTGTATGACCGCTTTTCGATAATAAAACTACTACATCTTGCTTGCGTACCATCCCAAGATCACCATGAAGTGCATCGGTCGGATGCATATATATTGCTGCTGTGCCCGTTGAATTTAGAGTCGCTACAATTTTTCGAGCAATTAAGCCTGATTTACCCATTCCGCTTAATATAATTCTCCCTTTGGAATGGAAAATTAAATTCACTGCATTTAAAAAATTTTCATCAATACTATTCGAAAGACTTAATACCGCCTTTCCTTCGATTTCAATTACTTGTTTACCTTTTGCAATAATCGATTTTTCTTCTGCGCTCAGTTTCATTTCTCGCTTACTCATATAAATTTATATTTATTTCTATCCTCTATATACTTTATTTGAATTTATGAAATCATTCTTGATTCTAAATCATATCATCAATTTTTTTTATAGAAATTAATAGCTCTTCAAGTTCATCTAATTTTAATTGACTTGCAGAATCACTCAAAGCTTTTGCCGGGTCAGGGTGCACCTCAAGAAATAAAGCATCAATTCCTACCGCTGCTGCCGCCCTAGCATAAGTCTTAATAAATTTTGGTTGACCTCCGGATATCGAACCCACACTTGGTTGCTGAACTGCATGTGTAGCATCCATTACAACGGGATAACCAAGTTCTCTCATTATTACTAAAGAACGCATATCTACAACTAAATTATGATAACCGAATGTTGTTCCTCTTTCAGTTAGCATAATTTTATCATTCCCCGTTGATAATACTTTATCCACAGCGTGTGCCATATCTTCAGGAGCTAAAAATTGCCCTTTTTTAATATTAACAATTTTTCCGGTCTTCCCTGCCGCTACTAATAGCTCAGTCTGACGACATAAAAAAGCAGGTATTTGAAGAAGGTCAACATACTCCGCTGCCATCTCCGCTTCCGGTTCAGTATGTATATCAGTTATTACAGGAACTCCAAATTTCTTTTTTACATTTGAAAGTATTTCTAATGCTTCTCTATCACCAAGTCCTGTAAATGAATCTAGACTTGTCCTATTCGCTTTTTTATAACTGGATTTGAAAATAAACGGGATCCCAAGTCGTGTTGTTATTTCTTTTATTTTCGATGAGGTGTTAAAGATTAATTCTTCGCTTTCAATTACACAAGGTCCTGCAATTAAAACGAAAGGATTTCCACCGCCTATTTTTATATCATCTATTTTTATCATTGGAATAAATTACTTTGTTCTAATTTTGAATTTCGTTTTTTATTAAATCTCTTATATGCTAATTCCGTTGCTTCTCTTCCGCGTGGGGTTCTTTGAATATATCCCTGCTGAATCAGAAATGGCTCATAAACTTCCTCAATTGTTCCCGCATCTTCATTTACAGAAACTGCTAAATTATTAAGCCCCACAGGGCCACCATTAAACTTTTCGATTATTGTAAGGATTATATCCTTATCCATTTCATCTAATCCATCATCATCCACTTCTAATGCGGTTAAAGCCTTCCTTGCAGTTTCTAAATCGATTGCTATCTTATTATCATAATCAGCAAAATCACGCGTTCTTTTTAATAACCTATTCGCTATTCTCGGTGTACCTCTCGATCTTTTTGCTATCTCTTCTGCAGCATCGGAATCAATTTTTACATTTAATATCTCCGATGACCGAATAATTATTTTTTGAATTAAGCTGCTTTCATAATAATCAAGTCGTGATTTAATTCCAAATCTATCTCTTAATGGTGCAGTTAATAACCCCGCTCTTGTAGTTGCTCCTATTAAAGTGTATGGAGGAAGTTTTATTTGAATCGAACGCGCATTCGGACCGCTATCAATCATTATATCAAGTTTAAAATCTTCCATCGCCGAATATAGATATTCTTCCACTACTGGACTAAGGCGATGTATTTCATCTATAAATAGAACTGATTTTTCTTCAAGATTGGTTAGAAGCCCGGCAAGATCGCCCGGCTTTTCTAATACAGGACCGGAGGTGATTTTTATTTTTACTCCCATCTCATTTGCTATAATATTTGCTAATGTCGTCTTGCCTAATCCCGGAGGTCCGGTCAATAAAACATGGTCTAATCCCTCCTCCCTTTTTTTTGCCGCTCCAATAAATACTTTTAGATTATCAACAATCTTTTTTTGACCTGCAAACTCATCAAATGAACTGGGTCTTATTGAAGATTCAAAACTTTTTTCTTCCTCTTTCAAGGATGGATTTACTGTTTCTGTTTTTCTCATCTTTTCTTCTGTTCTATAAAAACGACTTTAAATTTTTCAATTACTACTACCATGGCAATCATTAAAGTAATCATCACAATTCCCGCAATTGCAGAATGTAATGTATTAAAAGATTTAGCAAATTTACCATAAATACCCGGAATCCATGCACTTCCATATAAAATAATTACATGTACTGCATAAATTACTAATGTGTGAGTACCCACCTGTCTTATTAAAATCGGGATCGAATTTACTTTTGACGCAATAAATGACATTGCAGAATTGAGTATAAATACCATTCCCAATCTGAATGTTATTAAACTCACTGGCGATGTCCAAAAACTTACTTCCGAATAAAAGTAGTATTGGATTACATCTAATAATTCAGATGATAAAATTAAAATCATACCTGCGGTAAGGAGTTTAAGAGTTAAACTTTTTTCTGAAATTGCTGCTCGATTTCGTGATAAATAAGTACCTAATAAAGCACCGCATAATACATATCCTGCCCAAGGGAAAAATGGAAATAAAGAATTTGTCCCCATATAAAAATATGATGCAACCGGTAATGGGAAAAAATTTATCCATTTAATTTTTTCTGTAAAAATTGATGCTAAGAAAAAGAAGAGTGCCCCTGCTATATAAAAAGTGTAATCGTTCGCTTTAAATTTTTCGGTTAGATAAGTTAGTCCTATTATAAACAATAGTCCAAACCCTATTAAATGGAGAGCATCCACAACAAAAAAAGTTCGCCATTGCTCAGATACAACTGAAGAGAAATCGAATATCTGAAAAGTAGGAAAACGAAGGAAATAACCTAACAATACTAAATTAAGAAATCGTTTAAGACCTTTTTTTACTCTCGGATTTTCGCTGAAGGGTTTCTTTTGATTCTTTAATAAATATGTAAAAACCACACCGGATGTAAACATAAATATCGGAGCTGTAAACCCCCTTACCATAAACCAAGCATTAAAGAAGATAGATTCATTGGTCCTGTATGAATCGGCTAATAATGTATCAATAGTATGCCCTTGTACCATCATAAGAACAGCTAGTGCTCTCATTAGGTCAATAAAGATTATTCTATTGCTTTTATTTTCCATTACTTCCGGTAATAATGATAGGGATAGAAATTACTGACGAGGATGTTAAGCAACCCATTTTTCCAAAAATTTAATTATATCCGTAGTTGGTGTACCCGGTGTAAATAATTCTCCTACTCCCATCCCTTTTAAGGCAATTAAGTCCTCTTCTGGAATAATCCCCCCACCGAATAATAATACGTCATCTAATTCTTTTTCTTTCATTAAATCAATTATTTTTGGAAATATTGTCATGTGCGCACCGGAAAGAATACTGATTCCTATTGCATGAACGTCTTCTTGAATCGCTGCTTCAACGATCATTTCAGGTGTTTGACGTAATCCCGAATATATAATTTCCATTCCTGCATCTCTCAAAGCCGCTGCTACTACTTTTGCACCTCGATCATGTCCATCTAATCCTGCTTTTGCTACTAATACTCGAATTTTGTTTTCCATTATTTCACCATTTTATTACAATTTAGTATAGAAAGATAGTAGTTATAATCAAAAAAGACAATCTTAACCGCAATTAGTTGTTCTTTCGAATTCGCAATAAAAACGCTAATGATATCAACTACAGAACCGAAAATCTTAAATTGATTTTGTCAAATAATCTACATTATTTCCCAGTTTTGCTTTGCAATTTAAGGAGCTTTGCGTAATATTTTCTAGCATACTCCAAATCTGCAGGTGTATCTACCGAGAAACTCTCTCTTTCGGTTACTACTATCTTTATTTTAAATCCGTTTTCTAACATTCGTAATTGTTCTAATTTTTCTATCTGTTCTAAATCTGTCGGTTTTAGTTCTGTAAATCTCAATAGATAATCTGTTCTATAAACGTATAAACCAATATGTTTATATATTTCCCCTGTATCAACTCTCTCTCTTTTAGTTCTCGCATCCCTTACATAAGGAATTGGAGAACGTGAGAAGTAAAGAGCAAAATTATTATAATCGAAAACAACCTTTACTACTGATGGTGCTTGAAGTTCATCTACAGTCGTTACCCTTTTTGCTAAAGTGGAAACATTAACGTTTTTGTCAAATAAAAGTGGCTCAATTGCTTCATCAATCATTTCTGGCTGAATGAACGGTTCGTCCCCTTGTATATTTACAACAATATCAATATCCTTTAGTTTTCGTGTAACATAGGCGATCCTATCGGAACCGGTGGATATCTCCTTTGGCGTGAGGTAAGCTTCTGCTTTGAAATCTTTTGCCACTTGTAAAAGCCGCTCGTCATCAACAGCAATTATAACTTTATCTAAAAGCTTAGATTTTTTTGCTCTTTCAAATGTATGCTGAATCATCGGTTTACCTCCGATATCAGCTAACGGTTTCCCCATTAAACGTGTGGAGCCGAATCTTGCGGGTATTATTCCTATTATCATATTTCTTTATTAATTACTTTGGGGACTCTGAAATGTTCGTCTGTTCTATCAACTGCATTTTCCAGACCTTTTTCGGTTGGTAATGATTCTATTTCTATATCTTCTCTTAATACGTTTTCATATTCTATCGGATAATATAATGGTTCAATGTTATCTGTATTAAGCTCATTCAATTTTTCGACATACCCTAAAATATTATTTAAATCCTCTGTAATTGATGAAAGTTCGTTCTCATCAAATTTTAGTTTTGCCAATGAAGCTATATACTCTACATCTTTTTTATTAACAGCCACTTATAACTTCCCTGATAATTTTGCTGAGAAAAAAGTACCGCTATTAAAATTCCCTGATAACTGTGCGTAACTTCCGGTATATGGATTGTTTTTCACTCTAATTGTAAGCACGTGATTAAAATTTCCTCTCTTCGGACTTTTATACGTAAGAAGATAAAAACTCTTTGCATAAGTAACTATTTTTTCTTGTATTTCGGATAAGCGCGATTCAATTTCAGCAGTGCTATTAACATTAAAAAATCCGCCTGTTCCTAATCTCGTTAATATTTCCGGTTCAATCTCCTTACCTAATCCAATTGTAAAAACTATTTTATTGTGGATTGCGTTTAGTGCTTGATTCAAAGATGTAGATCCTTGAGTGTCCCTTCCATCTGTAAATAGCACCATATAACCTTGGATAGTTTCACCAATCTTAAAAACATCTTTCCATTTATTAGCACCCTCGACAACAGCCCCATATAGGTTTGTTGTCGGGAATCCTAATTGGTATTTGCTAAGCGCATCTATCAAAATATTTTTATCTGATGTAAAGTCCTGCAATAAAACCGGATTCTCTGAAAAGGCATATAGGGCTACTTCTTGGTACGGAACTAAATTTCTTATAAAATCTGCTGCTGCTAATTGTATTGCGTCAATACTATCGGTCAAGCTCGTACTATTGTCTAGCATTAATACCGTTTTAATTCGGTAATACAAATCCTCTTTTCTAACTATTTTTAATTCGGATTCTGATGGTGAGATCGGGAGCCCATCCTCATACACCTCAAAATCTGCTTCAGTAAGATCAGTAATCCCTTGATTATTCAAGTCAACTACCTGAAACAAAACATTTACATTGCTTGGAGTGCTCGTTTCAATTGAATTTTTTAGTAGTACATAACCACCACCGCTATTGGGAGAGGGTCTTCCTAATGTGGAAAAATTCCAAACAGTTCCTTCTTTTACAACACCATTTTTCTTTGAAACTACCTTCCAGTAATATTTTGTCAAGTAATCTAAGCCTGTTACAACTACTGATTTATTATCGATATTTGAAACAAGCAATTTTGAAGGAGAACTTTTTTTATCAAAATATACATCGAATTCATCTCCATCCGATTCCCACCTTAATGTAACTACTAAAAGCTCTTCTGTTTGTCCATCAGGTGGATATGGATTGTATGGCACTAATCGATCTGAAACTTCGGGACTTGTCGTTGAATCTTTGGTTAGATCACACGAGGTAAACAAAACAACCATCCCGATTATCAGGAAATGCAAAATTTGTTTTTTCATTTATATAGTGTCTTATTTATGTTATATGAAATATAAATATAATAATATAACATTAAAATGTCATTTGTGTTTATCGGTTAAATAAGGTGGGTGTAACTTAAATCACTTCGAGAGCTTTTCTTTCTATCCAGCCAATTTTTCCATCTGTCAAACGTATCTTATACCAATTATCTATTTTATCTTCAATCTTAAAATCCGCTCCTTCATGCAATATAAACGCGTCAGAACTTTTTTCATCAGGAGCATATTTTGCAGATACCATATTAACAACGACCACGCCCCGAATGTTTCTTTCGTTAAAATTTATTCTCCCTACCACTACCAAACCAAAGAAAATTAACAAAGCAAATAGGAGTGAACTAGAGAAAAAAGATATCTTCTGTGTTTCTATTCTTCTACCTCTCAAATAATTAAATAGTGCAATTAAAAACAATGCAAACAAAACCGACAGAACAATTAGCCAGCCGTTAACATCAAAAATATTTATAATACCTTCCCACCATTCAAATAGGAATAGTTTGGGAATAGGGTTTATCTTATCAATAGTTCTAGCTTTTACTACCGCAAGATTAAATTCTGCATCTTCAAAATTCGGGTCAATTTTTAATGCTTTTTCGTAAAACAAAACGGAATACCCAAGCTGTCCAATTCTAAAATAGCTATTGCCTAAGTTATAATATACGGTAGCATTTCCTTTGTTTAATTTTAGAATTTCTCCATATTTTTCTATCGCTTTATTGAATTGCTTTTCTTTGAATAATTTATTCCCTTCATTAAAAAAATTTGTTTCGTTCTGTGCATCAAGAATTGACGAAAATAGGATTATTAACAATAAGAGCTTTTTCATTTTTTTAGTCCTAGATTTGAATCGACTTCTAAAATAAAATCATAAGCCTTTTTATAATATTCTTCTGCGGTTGTCATATCTTTACTTACAGGGGAATATCTTGAAGTCTCACAATAATTCGCAATAGCTAAAAACTTTTCAATTACGTTTTCCGAAAAATTTCTCTGTCGAAGTTTTTCTGCCGCATACTCTAAAGTAAAGATCGATTTATCTATCGCTAACTTGTCCTCAAGATATCCATAAATAACTTTTGATAATTCAAAGAAAAAGAGATTTTCATCTTTACTATCTAAGGCTTTTTTTGCTGCTTTTAGTCTTTCTTTTGCTACCTTCCCCGCTTTATAATATTTTAGCAATGACTCGTTGCTGTATAATTTTTGTTTCCTCTTAGAATAAATAAGCATACCAATAAAGACAACCCCAAAAGAGGTATTCAATATCCAAAACCAATTACCAATATTATCTACTTTATAAATAGGTTCAAACTCTTCAATTAAATTGCTTATATATCTTATATCCTTACTAAGCATTGATACATCTTCTTTTTGATTTGGTGCAGGACTATTTGCATAACTGCCAGTGCCTTGCTCAACATGTATACTTATCTCGTCTGTTTTCTTTGTGCTATATATAGCTGTCGCTGGATTAAATGAACTTAATTCTATCGAAGGAATTTTAAATTCACCAGATTGACGAGGTACGATTAAATACTCAAATATTTTCTTCCCATTTATCTTGCCGGAACGATTTATTGATTCGCTAATCTTTGGTTCATATTTATCCACTGTATTCGGTAGTATTAAATCAGGAAGAGTTAATAATTTAATATTTCCAGTACCTTCTATTTCAATTTTTAGATTGATGCTCTCGTTTGTTTTTACATCTTTTTTGTCAGTGTAAGCTTTTATAGAAAAAGTACCGACAGCACCATTATAACTGTCCGGTTTATTTTGTGGCAATGGGAGAACTTCAATTTTTAAAGTATTTGATTTTGCTGTATGCTGTACTGTTTCAGTTCTATTAAAAAACGGATCATTAAAGAAATCATCAAACACAGAATTACTTCTTTGTTGTTTTTTCCTTTGTATCATTACAGGAATATTTAACTCAAATGGAGTAACCGAAAGAGTTCCGGTTCTTGTAGGAAATAAAGCTACCTGCTTTAACTTAGCAGAACGAAATCTTTCCCCTTTATACATAACAATATCAAAATTAATTGTATTAGAAGTCTCTATTTCTTCCTGCCAAAAACCTTCATAATTAGGAAGTTTACTTATTTGCGGAGAATTAATATTTAGCTTAGTATATAATTTATATGTAACAGTTACTTGCTCGCCCTGATAGACTTTTCTTTTATCTACCTCAGCTAATATAAAAACACTTTTAGATAAATCTTCTGTTACTGTTCCATCATCTTGTTGACCTGATTTCGGAGCTGTACTTCCTTGAACAACTTGAATTTTTATTGGTTTGGAAGCATAATTATTCCCATTATAATTAACTATTGCTGCCCCAATTCCAAATTCACCCAACGATACAGGTTGTACGATATATGAAAATGAAACTGAACCATTCATTTTTCCGTTTATAATTTGCATGCTCGTTGATTGATTTGGTCCTGACAATATTCTAAAATTGGAAAATACTGGTGGTGTGAATTTCCTTATTCCATTCACGTCTTCACATGTAAATGAAAAATCGATTTGAAAATTTTCATTTAATCCGACTTTGCTTCGATTTACAGATGCGCTTAATTCTTGCGCCTCCGAAATACCAAAGCATAAGAAAAATAAAATGAATAATATATTACCAGTCTTTTTCATTTCTTACAGGTTTACCTTTGATTTTTCTTATTTTTTTCTGAATATCATTTTCATTATTTTTTAATGCCTGCAGAATCCGTTCTGCTTCTTCCTTGGAAATCTGATCTTTCTGTTGAGGTTGTTTTTGTTGCTGGTTCTGCTTATCCTGATCTTTTTTATCATCATTCTGCTTTTCGTCTTTATTATCCTGATTCTTATCTTGATTCTGCTTATCGTCTTTATTTTTATCCTGGTTCTTATCCTGATTTTTATCTTGATTCTGTTGTTGCTGTTGCAATTGATTCAAAGCATAAGACAAATTGTACTTTGTTTCTAAATCTTGAGGATTCTTTTTTAATGAATTTTTATATGCTTCAATACCTTCCTTATATTTTTGCTGTTTGAGGTAAGTATTGCCGAGATTATGATATGCCTTTGCTTTTAATATATCATCGTCAGTCATCTCTGCTGATTTCTTAAACGATTTTATTGCTTCATCTAATCTATTCTGTTTGTATAAAGCATCTCCTAAATTAAAATGAGGTTGGAAAGATGTTGAATCTTTTTCTATCCCTTTTTTAAAAAATACTTCTGCGTCAGAGTAATTTTTATCCTTATATTTTTCTACTCCCTCGTTATTTAATCCTCTTAGTGACTGTCCGAAAACTATAATCGGTATAAAAAACACAATCATATATAAATAATTACGTCTCATTGCTCTCCGTTATTTTTATATAACTTCTGATATAATTTTGATTTTCTGTTTGATATAAATGCATCTATAAAAAGTAATAGCAAAGCAGGGAATAGAAAATAATAATATCTATCTTCATATTCAGTTACCTTCTTTGTCCCATATTCCGACTGTTCTAAGTTTGATAGCTTATTATATATTTCATTAAGTTCATCTGAATTTTGCTGAGTCTTAAAATACTCCCCGCCTGATTCCTTCGCTATCTGCTTTAATGTATTCTCGTCTAATTTAGTTAGTACTGTATTACCTGACAAATCATTTTTGAATCCGAGATTATTACCTCTTTCATCATATACAGGAATTGGGACGCCCGTTACAGAACCAATACCTATCGTGTATATTTTTATATTCTTGTCATTTGCATTTTCTATTGCTTTATCAATATCCCCTTCGTGGTCCTCTCCATCAGAGATTACAATTATTACTTTCTCTGTTACTTTATCTTCCTTAAATGATTCCGAGGCCAAATTAATTGCTTCGGCTAAGGCAGTTCCCGGTTGTGGGATCGAACCTGTATTTACAGTATTCAAGAATAAATTGGCTGCACCATAATCTGTAGTTAATGGGAATTGTATATATGCCCTGCCCGAAAATATAATTAATCCGATTCTATCGCCTTCAAGTTTTTGAATTAATTTCGTTATATCAAATTTTGCTTTTTGTAATCTATTCGGCTTTATATCCTCGGCACTCATACTTAGTGATACATCTAAAGCAATATAAACATCTATACCAAGCTGTTTTACTTCTTCCACTCTCGTTCCTATTTGCGGATTCGCTAATGTTAATATTATTAATAGTAATGCGGCTGAGTATATTCCAAACTTTATATGATTCTTAATTGTACTTCTTTCAGGTATTACATATTTGTGAAGTTGGAGACCAATAAATTTTTCTAAAAAAGAATTTTCCTTCTTATAAAAATAATAGTAAATCAATACCATTATTGGAATAACATATAATAGATGTAAATATTCCGGATTAGCAAATCTGAACATATTAAGGCATTTTCCTTAAATATAATTTTGTAATAAAAAACTCCAAGAGAAGGAAAAAGAATCCTGCCCATACCCAATTATAAAAAAGCTCTGCTGCCTTTCTATATGAGGTTACTTCCACTCTCGTTTTTTCTAATCTATCAATTTCATTATAAATATTTTCTAAACTTTTATTATTTGTTGCTCTAAAATAGCTTCCGCCTGTTTGCTTAGAAATACTTTTTAATAAACTTTCATCAATCTCAACGGGCACCATCTGCACTCTTCTCCCAAACGGAGTATTAAAAGGATACGGTGCTTGTCCAATGGTTCCAACTCCTACCGTATAAATTCTTATACCAAATTTTTGAGCGATTTGCGCTGCAGTCATAGGATCAATTTCGCCGGAATTATTTACACCATCAGTGAGCAATATCATTACTTTACTTTTTGCTTTGCTCGTTTTCAAGCGATTTACACCGTTAGCTATTGCATTTCCTATCGCTGTTCCATCTTCTACCATTCCACTATACACTTCTTTTAAAAGATTTCTTAATACCATATAATCAATCGTAAGTGGAACTTGAGTAAAACTTTCGCCTGCAAAGATTACTAATCCGATTTTATCTGAAGTTCTGCCTTTTACAAATTTATCTATTACATTTTTAGCAGCTTCTAATCTATTTGGTTTAAAATCTTCAGCAAGCATACTTCCTGAAATATCCAGTACCATTGCAATATCAATCCCTTCGGTATATATATTTTCACCCGAAGAAAAAGACTGTGGACGCGCCATAGCAATCAAAAAAAGTGATAATGCAATCATCCTTAATATAAATGGAAGGTGTGCTAATCTTTCTTTTATACTTTCCTTCGCTTCGCCAAATAATTCAAACGAAGAGTATTTTAGCTCTGTAAAAAGATATCTATTCTTCTTCCAATAAAAATAACAAAGTAAAGGAATTAGGATTAATAGATATAGAAAAATCGGATAAGCAAACGTTACATCACCCATTTATTGCAGCTCCGTTATTTCTTTCCTTTATCTCTTTTGCTTTCTTTACAAAATCATAAGCTTGTAACATCATCTCTTCATTTACTTTCGGCATTGGATTAAATCTCGCAAATTTCACCATATCAGCATTTTCAAAAAACCTATTCGCTGATTCTAAAATTTCTTTGTCATCAATTATTACTTCTCTTAAACTTGTCATTAGTTCCCCCGATGTAATTTCCATTGCCGGAATATTAAAATCGGCTTCTATATAACGTCTGATAATTTCCGTTATCTCTGTGTGATATACTTTTATTGATCCGTTCTGCCATAATTTCCTTCCTTCTAAAGACTGCAATGCTTCTAAAGCAATATTATAGGCAGGTATATAAATTGGTTTCTCTTCCGGTATTATATTTGCTTTTTTCTTTTTGTATCTATCATATAAATAATAACTGCCCAAAACCAAAATTATAATTAGAACAACGATTAATGCAATAATCCAAGGACTAAGATAAATTTCTAATGGTTCTTTTACATCCTTAATCTCTTCTTCTGCATTTACTAATATTTTTTTTACAATTAATTTTATCTCACTCGTCTGAGTAAGTTTTTGTTCAGAACTATTACCTTGTGTATAGTAAATATTTATAGGTGGAATTTTTATTTCGGCGGAATCATACTTTGAAAAAATAAAAGTATGCTTCTCTATTACATTATCTCCATCCTCCTTTTTCTCTACAGGAAGATTCTTTATAAATTCCAATTCCTTTACTGAATCTTTTACTGCGGGAATGATTGGTTTAATACTTTTATTATACTTTAATTCAAGATGAAGCTGGATATAATCGCCCACATAATAACGCGCAGAATCTGTATAACTTTGTACGGTTATATCTTGTGCATTAATTGTTACAAACGATATAAACACAAACAACAATAATTTGTAAATTTTTACCATCTTTTTTCACGCATTTTAAAAAAATTAATCATTGGCTTTATATACGACTCATTATCATCTTCTTTTATATTTACTTCTATCGAATCTACTCCACTTGAAATAAAAATACTTTTTCTAATCTCTAATCTTCTTTTGAGTGTTTCATTAAACCACGCATGAACGCTTTGCGAACTTGTATCAAGATTTCTTACCATATCGCTTTCTGCGTCATAAACTCTTATTAGTCCACCTTTGGGTATTGATAATTCCCTTGGGTCAGTAATAGCTATTGAAATCAAATCGTGCTTTTTGCTTACAGTCTTTATAATTTTTTCATATCCCAAGTCCATAAAGTCAGATACAAGGAAAGCAATACATTTTTTCTTGATTGCATGATTGAAAAACTCTAATGCTGTCTTAATATTTGTCTGCTTAGCCTGCGGCTCAAAGGTTAGGACTTCTCTAATAATTCTTAATACGTGACTCTTCCCTTTTCTCGGCGGAACAAATTTTTCAATCTTATCTGTAAATAAAATTAAACCTACCTTATCATTGTTTTGAAGTGCCGAAAAAGCCAGCACACCGCTTAGCTCAGCAGCTATCTGCTGTTTAGTTTTATGAACACTACCAAATCCCATCGAACTACTCATATCCACAATCAGCATAACAGTCAGCTCTCTTTCCTCTTCGAATATTTTCACGAATGGATGTCCGAACCGTGCCGTTACGTTCCAGTCAATACTTCTGATGTCATCTCCTGGCTGGTATTCTCTTACTTCAGAAAATGCCATTCCCCTCCCCTTAAATACAGAGTGGTATTCACCTGAGAATATATCGTTCACTAATGCTTTAGTACGAATCTCGATTTGGCGTATTTGCTTTATCTGTTCATTTGAAGGCATTTTATGGAACTTCTACTTTGTTTAATATCTGCTGAATTATATTATCCGAATTTATCTCCTGTGCTTCGGCTTCATAAGTAACTGCTATTCTATGTCGCATTACGTCAGCACAAATACTTCTTACGTCTTCAGGAACTACATATCCACGTCTTTTAATAAATGCCATTGATTTTGCACCATTCGCCAAATTAAGTGTAGCTCTTGGAGATGCGCCATAACTAATTAAATCAGTCAGTTCATTTAACCCATATTCCGCCGGGTTACGTGTAGCGAATACTATATCAAGTATATATTTCTCAACCTTTTCATCTATATAAATATCTTTTACAACTTGACGTGCACGAATAATATCCTCTTTTGTAATCACGGCATTTATATTTTCCGAAATATCATTTGTGTACATCCGCATAATTTTTAATTCTTCTTCTTTGCTTGGATACGTGATCTTTATCTTTAGCATAAAACGATCGACTTGTGCTTCAGGTAATGGATATGTACCTTCTTGCTCAATTGGGTTTTGAGTTGCCAATACTAAAAATGGCTCTTCTAATTTGAATGTAGTATCGCTAATTGTTACTTGACGCTCCTGCATCGCTTCAAGGAGTGCGCTCTGAACTTTTGCGGGGGCACGGTTAATCTCATCCGCTAATATAAAATTGGAGAAAATTGGTCCTTTTTTAATCGAAAAATTTCCATCTTTCTGATTATAGATTAAAGTACCTAATAAATCCGCAGGTAAGAGATCAGGTGTAAATTGTATCCTTTGAAAATTTGCTTTCATAATTGATGAAAGTGATTTGATTGCTAAGGTCTTTGCTAGTCCCGGTACTCCTTCTAATAAAACGTGTCCATTTGATAGAAGTCCCACTACTAACTTCTCGACCATATTTTTTTGACCAACTATTGCTTTACTGATTTCATGGAATAGAACGTCTATAAACTCGCTTTCTTTTCTAATCCGTTCGTTTAGAACAGTAATATCCAAATTTTATCCTCCTAATTTTGAATTCACACCTAATTTTTACAAAACGAAAATTTAAAAGTTTCTCTAAATTCTTGAAAATCTTTAAAAAATGAAATAAATCTACAAATCTTTTACAAAAAAGAGCGCAAATTTTAGATATGAAGTTTCATTCATCTCCGGTAGAACCGGATGATCCATCGATGCTGTATTATAATATACTAATTTGATTTCCTTTTTTGCCTTTCGTGCCGCATTTTGAACAGATTCTAAAAATTCCTTCTTCTTCAAATGGAATGAACATGAAGAAGTTGATAATAATCCACCATTTGCCAAAACTTCCATACCGAGTTTATTTAATTTTTCATATCCGGCAATTGCACTGAGTAAATTCTTTTTGTTTTTAGCGAATGCCGGTGGATCAAGATTTACAATGTCAAATATTCTTCCATCTGCTTTATATTTTTCTAACTTTTCGAAAACATCTCCAACTACAAATTCATTCTCGCCCGATAATTCATTTAGAAAAATATTTCTTTTCGCATTTTCCATTTCTGTCTCTGATGAATCAACGAAAGTTACCGACTTAGCATTAGCTTTAAGCGCATTCAATCCAAAACCACCCGAATTGCAAAAGCAATCTAGCATAGTTTTACCTAAAACCAATTTAGAAAGGAATTGCCTATTATCCGATTGATCAAAATAGAAACCTGTTTTATGTCCTTTAGTAAAATCAATTGTGTATTTAATTTCACCTTCAGATATTACTTCATCTGCAATTTCACCAAGATAAACTTTATCTTCGATTGGAAGTCCTTCAAGTACTCTATAATACTCTTCATTCTTCGAGAAAATATTTTTAGCACCTAATTCATTCTTCAATATATCGCAAACAAGCTCAATATTCTTTTCCATACCATATGAATAGACTTGCAATACATAGGTATCGTTATATCTGTCAATTATTAATCCGGGCATAAAATCGCTTTCGCTAAAAACTAATCTGTATGATTCTCTCCCCGATAAACACGTTTTCCTTAACTCATACGCAGCTAATATTCTTTCCTTAAGTAATTCAGCCGTATTCTCAATTTTTTCCCTACTTAATATCCTTACTGATATAAGCGAATTTTTATTGTAGAATCCCGAACCGAGAAATTTATTCTTACTGTCATACACTTCAACAATACTTCCATTCTCAGGACTTTCTTCAATTAAATGAATCTCATTACTAAATATCCACTGATGTCCTTTTATTACTCTTCTGTCTTCATTCTTCTTTAATATTATCTTAGCCATGTCCACCTCATTTAAAATAAAAAACCCCGACTTTGAAAATACACAAAATCGGGGGTAATTAATCTTATTTATTTTACAAGTTTCCCAAAACCTTATTTAATTTTTCGGTAACCTCTGAAGCTGTATCTGCTAGTAATGGATTATTTACATTCTGCATCGATTCCATCGGATTTACAAAACTAACAGAAACTTTTCCATCTTCCTTTTCTTGGACGACTACATTGCATGGCAGCAATACACCTATATTTTCTTCTAATTGCAATACTTTATAAGCAAATGGAGGATTACAAGCACCTAATATTTTATATCTCCGAAAATCAACATCAAGTTTTTTCTTAAATGTTTCTTTCACATCAATTTCGGTAAGAATTCCAAAACCTTCTTTTTTTAATTCTTCGCCTATCTTTGCAATTGCTTCATCAAATCCAATACTTAATTCTCTCTTATTATAATATGACATAGCATTCTCCTTTTTTATATATATAAATTAGATGATAATTTTCAATAATCGATTCATTATGTCAATAAAATATAGGATAACAATGTTATTACTACTATGCAAATAAAATCTAAGAATATTCCAGGTTTTACCATATCTATAATTTTCAATCTCTCACTGCTAAACACAATAGCATTTGGTGGTGTAGAAATCGGCAGCATAAATCCCATTGATGCCGCAAGTGTTGCCGGAATCATTATTAATAATGGATCTGTATTCATTTGAACTGCAAGTGATGCTAATACAGGCAATGCAATCTGTGCTGTCGCAGTATTGGATGTAACTTCAGAAAGAAATGTTATAACTAAACAAATAACACCAATTATTATTATCAATGGAAATCCATTCAATGCGATAAATTGCTTTCCAATCAATTCAGAAAGTCCGCTTTTAATAAATCCTTCAGCGATAGCAAAACCACCTCCGAATAATAAAATGATATCCCAAGGCACTTTTCTTATTACATCATTATCAATTATATAGCCCCTTTTAGATCTATCGGATTTTGCAGGTAGAATAAAAAGTAGAAAAGCCATCATCATTGCAACTGTTCCATCATCTAAAAATTTATAATGCGGAAGCAATTTGGACCAACCGGGAATCTTCACAAATCCTAAATCTAATTCTACTCTGAATATCCATAATAAAGATGTAAGAACGAAAATTGTCATTACTATTTTTTCTTCATAAGTAGTTTTGCCAAGTGATTCTTTTTCCTTCTTTAAGATTTTTGGATCAAATATCAATCCTTTTCGAACAGGATAAAAAACCTTTGCAATCAAATACCAGATAATAATTAATAGAACAACACTTATTGGGAAAGCAATTTTAATCCATTCTCCAAATAGAATTGGTGGTTTATCTGGAAAACTTATTGAATAGACTCTTAAGAATACTAGATTCGGTGGAGTGCCAATTAATGTCGCAATTCCCCCAACCGTGCAAGCAAATGCAATCCCCAACATTAATGCTTTAGAAAATGGAAGCATCTCCTTCTTTCCATATTCTTCCTCCAATTTATGCATAATCGCTAAACCAATTGGGAGCACCATCAGCGCAGTTGCGGTATTTGAAATCCACATCGATATAAATGCAGTTGCGATCATAAATCCGAGTACCACTCCCGATGGAGAAGAACCAAACCATAGAATTACAGTCAATGCCACCCTTTTATGGAGATTCCATTTCTCCATTGCTAATGCAATTATAAATCCGCCAATAAATAAAAATATAGTGGAATTTATATATGATTGTGCGATTGTATTGGCTTCTAATACTCCAAAGAGTGGAAAAATTATCAGAGGAATTAATGATGTCGCCGATAGTGGAATTACTTCTGTCATCCATAGAACCGCCATTGCTACTGTCGCAGCAGCTACTATTTCAGCATTGAATTTGTCTTGTCCAAAATCAACCAGATATAAAACTAAAAAAAATGATATAACAGAAAAAGAAATTATTCCATATTGAACTGAACGCCTTTCCATACTTTCTCCATTTAATATATCTACCGACTATTTCTTAGGATTAATTACCTCGTATAGTGCTGAATAGTCTTTATCTCCAAGGTTTTCTCCCATCGCATTTATTAACAATTCTTTTACAGCGTTAATTATACCCGTATTTATTTTCGCTTCTTTGAATTGAGTTTCTATCAAGTTAATATCCTTCAACATATGCTTAAGCGGAAAATTTGGATTATCATAATTTCTTGAATCGTAATTGCTAATCTTTTTATCATAAGTAGGCGCATATAGTGCACTCTGTTTAAGGATATTTATAAAGGGTATAGTATCAATATTATTCTTTATCAGATAGGAATAGCTTGCGGAAAATATTGCAGCCAGAGAAGGGATAAATTGATTTAATGCTAATTTTATTGCAGCCGCACTCCCTATGCTTCCAACATAAGTGATATTATCACTAATTAATTCAAGTATTGGTTTATATTTATTAACTAATTCTTCTTTGCCTCCGCATAAAATCATTAAAGAGCTATCTTTAATTTGTGGAATACTGCCGAGAACAGGTGCTTCTATATATTCTCCACCAAATGATTCTATCCGTTCCTCCAATAGCTCACTTTCCCCCGGGGAAATTGTACTCATTTGAACTACTATTTTTCCGGTAAATGAATTGTATCCCTCACTAAATAGAAGGGAACATAATGCAGGATAATCAGTAACCATTGTGAAAATAATATTGCTTTCATTAATCGCTTCAGCAGGTGTTTCGGCTGCTAATGCACCTTTCTGCTTAAGAGCATTAGTTTTGCTCTTTGTTCTATTGTATATATATAGTTGTTTTGATTTACCAATAAATTTTTCTGCTAATGGTTCTCCCATTAAACCTGTTCCAAGAAATGCGATTTTCATTTTCCTCCCTCCAACAAGTAATTTAAGTCATATTCTATTAATTCTTCGCAGTAAAACGCTTCTCCATATTCTTTACCGATTTTAAATCCAAAATATTTTGCTCGCGCTTCCAAAAACTTAATAAACTCAGGGCTGCTTATAAAAGTCTCGGGACCTTCATTCTCTGCATTCGGATTATGAAACTGTGTATTGAAAGCAAAAACGGCATCCATCTTTTGCTTAAAGGTGTTGCTTATATCGATTATAAATGTAGGTGGAAATTCATAAGTCTGCATAAAATAAAAAAGCTTCTTCGGTCGATAGGCTTTTTGCAATCCTTCATCATCTTCTGTTTCATATTTAGTAACACCCGAAAAAAACATCGCCTCCTTTATCAGCATACTTACCCCTATGTGATCGGGATGCCTATCATTATTATATGGTGCAAATATTATTCCCGGTTTATATTTCCTAATTAAAGAAACAATTATTTTTCTATACTCCAAATTCGGTCTTAAATTCCCATCTGCAAAACCTAAGTTTTCTCTATATGTTAAATTCAAAATCTTAGTAGCTTCTGCGGCTTCTTTGTTGCGTGTTCCCGCATTTCCTCTCGAACCTAATTCTCCTGCTGATAAATCTATTACACCAACTTTCTTCCCCTCTGAAGTTAAATTGGCAATTGTTCCACCCATCCCTAATTCTGCATCATCCGGATGCGCTGCAAATATCATTACATCTAATTTCATTTTATCCCTTCATTTATTTCACCTTCTTAAATTAAATAAAAATCATACTTTTTGTTATCAAAAAGTATGGTTATATTTAATTATTATAATCGGAAGTACATTAAATGAAAAATTCTAAAATGAGTTTTTTTATTCCCTTTATTATTTTTTTTGTTTCAATAGGCTTCTTTAATAGTTGTGAATTAAATGACACTGAACCAACAGGACCAGTTTCTGATTCAATTAACGATATTAAATTTATTTCAGGAAAGGTCATTTCAGAGGTTACAGGATATGGTCTCCCAGGAGTTTCGATTACCATCAATAGTGTTGTTGTCTTGTCCGATTCCTCCGGTAATTTCGATTTTAGTAATAAATTCACAACTGGCGAGTATTCTGTTTCTCTTTCTAAATCGGGTTATGTTCCTATTATAAGAAAAATTAATATTAGTGACTCAATAGACGGAAAAACTTTTTTACTTTTCTTAAGTATGATTAAAATAAATTCAGGAGTAGCAATTAATTCATCTGTTACAAATACAATTTCCACTGAAGAAAATTTATCTTTACAAATTAATCAAGGCTCACTTTCAGGTAATTCTAATATTTCAATTACTCCGGTCTATGGTGCAGGAACCCCCGTTATTAATAAATTTGGTAAATATATTTTTGGTGGAGTATTGATTGAAGCCGATAACAGTGTTTCTATTAATTCTCCACTTTATTTAAGAATGCCTTATGATATTCCTTTAGGTCTTATTGGAAATTGGAAAGCCGGAATTTGGGACCCTGTTACAAACACAATCACGAAAGAGATTCCTATTCGATTAGAATCTTCTTCTCAGCAATGGGTAGTGGATATCTCTCAATTCGGTTATCTATTAGCCTGGTTTGATAATCCTATTAGAATAAACACTCAATCTTATCAGGATTCTCTTGTTGTAACCACTTCGATAGCAGATTGCACTAACTTAATGGCAATAGTAAAAAAACCTTTTACCATTTCATTAAGTAATAATGAGAATAAAAAACAAATTGAAAATTATACAGGTTTTAATTCCGCTGTTTCTTTTACAAGAAATCTTGTTGTGAAGAGAACTGAAGCCGAACAAAAAAAACAATTAACATACTTTGAGTCAGGCTTTGAATATAAAATAGAATTCCAGAATTATGAATCTGGTGTTTGGGAGCTTATTGGCATTCAAAAAGTACCTCAAAATATACAAGTAATTAACCGCCTCGTTGGTGTTTGCCATAATCAAGGAAGCGGTAATTAATTTCATTCATTAATCCACAATTAATATGACAAAATTTGAACCTGTGATTGGATTAGAAATCCACGCACAATTATTAACTAAAACTAAATTATTTTGCGGCTGTTCTACAAAGTTCGGTAATCCTCCTAACTCGAATATATGCCCTATATGCCTAGGACATCCCGGTGTATTGCCTGTACTAAATAAAAAAGTAGTTGAATTTGCAATTATGATGGGATTAGCGCTTGATTGTTCAATACGAGAATATTCTACATTTGCGCGTAAAAATTATTTTTACCCCGATCTTCCTAAAGGATATCAAATTTCGCAGTACGATGAGCCAATCTGTGAAAATGGTTTTGTATTTGTTAATTCTGAAACAGGTGAAAAAAAAATTAGAGTATTAAGAATTCACATTGAAGAAGATGCAGGCAAATCTATTCACGATCAAGGGTACGGCACTTTGGTTGACGTTAATCGCTGTGGCGTTCCATTAATTGAAATTGTTACCGAACCGGACTTAAATTC